>Ga0214477_100163_pt1 | contig 46021 bp, 42 predicted proteins | sample M1_20Mar14CPVII9_FD_165058 | JGI IMG/M metagenome (GOLD analysis project Ga0214477, IMG submission 165058) | Marine eukaryotic communities from Monterey Bay, California, United States - M1_20Mar14CPVII9sort6BwellC16 | ecosystem: Environmental > Aquatic > Marine > Unclassified | place: USA... | reverse complement strand
TAGCTTAATCCGAAGAAAGTTCAATTCCTCAAATACATTATCTCTCGCTGAATTCAGTATACCTCGAATAAATTCGGTTGATGATGATTTTACTATAGATAATGCAATTTTATTTACATCCGAAGATAGTTGATTACATCCTAGTGATAATTGTACCATTGATTTGCAATCTGGTGTTGAGATTGTGATGTGCATATGATGTGTACAAAAAAGATATGTACAAAAAGTTAGTTGGAATATCGATTAAAATCAAGCACATATCCGTCTTACCTAAAAAAAACACAATACTTTCAAGTATGCCATAATTGTTTAGGATAGCAGTTGCCATCTTGATGATCTATCACTATCAACTATCTAATTACCAATCGTTTCATAATTAATAGTTTTGCAATTGCAAAGAAATAGAAATTATTAGTCTTGTCGCCATCAAGCCACCACTAGCAAAGAAGCAACAACCTAAAGAATCAATTTTATAAGTAGCACAGTGTATTATACAAAGGTCATATCTTCCTCTCTCTTCCTATTAGACAAACGAAGAAGTCAATAAATAGATAGGAGGCATTGCACCAGTGCAGCTCAAGTCTTTTTATTCAAGGATACCTTTATAACTTTTTTTGCATCATATTATTATTGTTAGCTTGCCGCCCAACCCTCTCTGAATATATATTTCTGCTTTCTACGACGTCATATGTTTGGTATATAGCTGTCTCTTCAACTGATCTATCAGTGCTGGCTTCGGTGTACTGGTTTCGGTGGCTGTAGAAAAAGAATATGTCAACAACAAAGATGATCATCACCTTCCTTGCTCACATAAAAATGATAATGATAATGATGGCGACTTGTGCAGCCTTTATCATCCAACAACCCTATATAATATCAATATACAATACAAACTGCTTCATATCTTCATCTCATAATAATAATCAGCAAACCATTGCATATCGACTATTTGCATCATCTACTAACAATAACAATGACGATAAGGATACCACAACAACCATCAAAGATCATAACAACGGGTTGGCATCGCATTATACATCAAAGTCTATACTATCATGGTTACAGAAAATGGCAGATTCATATCAAGTAGAAGAAGGTGAATATTTATTAACTGTATTATCACGAGAAGGATCAGTAATAATAGACGATACCAACAACAACAATGGCGATGACACAAATCAACTACTCAAACTAGCAAAACTTGTGCCCAAACTAATCTATCAATAGCATCACATGATTTCCTCCGTTCAAAGAAGGAGGCGATATATAATTATGGTAATATAGCATTCTTAACTAGCTTTGGATATGAATGGGATGAATTTGTAGAATTACCAAGTAGTAAATGTGTATCGACGCAGGAGGATGTTGAGCAAGTCAAAAGTTATTAGATGCTAGATTATTGAACAACAAAGTTAGTAGTAGTAGTAGTAGTAGTAGTAACGATGATACCGATGATGATACACAATATGATAATTTGATTAGAGTACGTAAAGATGGTACACAGATTGTATTAAAGGGTGTACATTTGTGGAATGTATATGACATAACTTTACAACAACAAGAAGAAGATGAGAGTAGCACATCAGAAGAAGTAAGACGGATACAAAGACAGATTGAACAAGGTGAAATTAAGGCCATTGGACAAGCTGTTTGGATACGGAATGTTGAACCACTTGAGGATTAGTATTGGATTGAGGATATTAAACACCATTCTTCGGAGTCGGCACCTTCTCCTCTAGTGTTCTAGATTAGACGTGGACTCTCCAAGCCGCTGCTAGAGCTTCAGTACTGGTTAAGCATGGGTGACGATCATAATCGTAGCAAGAAACTTCGTAGACTATAACATTAATTCTATTCTTTAAATGATGCTAAGGTACACGAGTTTGTGCTGCCATCTTTGCTGCTATTGCTTGTTGCCTCGCTATTATAGCTTCTTTCTTTGCTGCCTTCTTAGCCTTCATTTGTTTCTTTCTCATCATCTTGAGCATCTGCTTCTGTCTCATGGTCAAATCCCCGCTTGCCTTCATAGCTTGTATTTGGGCTTGTAAACTTAAGACAGTCATCTGTGAAGATGACTCTTGACCTTTCATTGGTATTGGACTGCTATTCGTTTGCATACTAGCAAAGGCACTTGCCTGACTACTAACGAAAGCTTCTGCAGCAGTACTGTATTGTGTGGCTGGTATCCTCATTGTCGGCCTCATTGTAGGTGACGCAATTGCATTGGACTCTGCTTGTTGGATCATCTCATAAGATTCAAGTATCAACTTTGATGTTGGTGGAGGGGTAGGATACTGTGTCGTCTTATTTGTAGGGGCATTAGTAACGGGCCGGCTTGGAGGGTTACTAGGCCGTATGGTGGGATTTCTTGTAGTTGGTTTGGCAGTTGTTGGTGGCAATGTTGGTCGATGAGATGGTGGCTTTGAGACATTTCCAATACACTCTTGGCCTGGGAAGTGTTCTTCACAACAAGCCTTTTCAGTATCAAACATTTCACCTAAAGTCATCCAGCCACTGAGAAGAGAGAGAGAGGATACAGGCATGTGTTAGTGTTAGGGCCAAGTGAAGTTGTATGCAATGCTCATATCATGTGTCAACTTACGGCTGTTTTCCATCGTTTAAGCACTGAGCGATTCCAATCGAAGATGGATAATACGTATCGAGTGTCTGAATCTCCACAACAGCGGCAACTTCTACAGGTGAGCTATCAGGACTGTTAGCAGCACATGCATCATTCCAGTTAAACTTCTTTGCACAGCAATCCTGTACAGTATCATACAGTTCTTCGTCTTTTAGCCAGTTAGGCTCTTGACCATTGTTAAGGCACACGCCGTCACTGAAATTAGCATACCATTTACTTGATGAAACTTGAGAACTGATTGGTACCGAGTTGCCTTCGGCGTCAAGTATAAGTTGAGGAGGATGTGCTTCACTGACTATCTTATTTATGTAGTCTGAAAGATCAAGGCTAGCACAGTCTAGACTTGGGTCAAGGAGCTTGGCATTAGCCGCATCAAGTAGTGGAGTGGTAAGATCAGGCATCAGATCACCACTTAATTCCCAAATGATGTATCCATTAAGGTCGTGAACTTGGGCATACTCAGTCTTATCACAGATTGCTCGTTCATCATCATATGATACCATACCCGTCGATCCATAAGCGTACTGAGTCATTGTCTGTTCATCTCGGACAGTTGTTAACTCGTCAATCTTGTCCATTATATTGTAATCTGTGGGTGAAGGGTATGCAATAGAGGCAAGGTGAGTTAGACATTAACACATGATGTAAAGACACCATCGAACAGCTACGACAAGAAGTAACGACTTACATTGAGGCACGCCTTCGTCCATCCACCACAGAGAGTCATCATTTCCTTCGTGAGGCTCGTATAGATGCTCTGCCTTGAGGAATGAGCGTCCATAAAAGGGCTAAGCAGATTGATGATACAAGATGAGCAATACGTACAAGATTGAACAATGGTAAAGATAGACGCTACTTACAAATCCGATATTGATCTTCTCCTTTGGTGCACCTCCCTCTAACCAGTTTTCTACACAGCCATGGACTGAGAACTCAGGACTATCTTCTTGGTCATATAATGGGGCATTAACGCCCGTCTTTTCATTCCAACTACCGTGGAAATCATATGTCATTAGATTCAATTCCGTCAAAAGTCTTCCGACGTGTTCAATATCTTGATTTGCAATGATGGATGGACCGCAGGGCAGTGCTGCCGTGAGACCGTAGTACATTCCCGTCTCAGCCTCGAGTTGATCCAAGGCCGCACGTACGTCATCAAGGAGTAGGTTAAAGTTGACAGTATCAGCGGGTGTTCCCGAATGCGGTTCGTAGCCAGGGTATTCCCAATCTATGGGTAGGAGATGAATCAGATGAGATATATGATATGAGTTAGACAACTTTCAGTACCAATTCTCTCATAGTACAAATACAACCATCCATAACAACTTACCTAAATCAATACCATCAAAGTTATAACTCTTGATAAGATCAACACACTGTTGTGCAAATCGTGCCCTACTATCAGCATTGGCAGCCATTACCGGAAACGGATCTGATAAACTCCAACCCCCAATACTAGGATATACTTCTGCACCCGCCGCATGTGCTTGATATATCAATCCCTCCTCATACTTATGTGACATACAATTCGGTGTTGAATTTGGTTCATCCCATGAACAATATTCATGTGCGGTACCTTTTTCACTCATCCAATCGTAGAAACCAAATAGTGTTATCGGGTCTGCCCAATTATCCGTGCCGTATATGTCTCCATCTTCTGTTATTTGAAAGAAGGCAAAGTTGGCTCTGGTAATCTTTGTAAAATCAAATGCTGATGGTTCTGCTAATCCATTTCTATCATACCATTGCCATGAGGCGTAGTATCCAATGATAGTTTTAGTATGCTGTCGAGGATACGCATTAGGATCCCATTCTAATAACGAGTTTGGTTTCTGAGTAGGTGAATGTGTAGGTTCCTTCGTTGGTAATGGATTACCATGTTCATCATGTGTTGGTTCATCTTCTACTAATCCTTTGCAAGTAACCTCACTTGACCAATTACACATTTGTTCACTTTCATCATATAACATGTCATTACCTGAGCAGTAGTATATTTGGCCTTGGATGCCTGATTCACAAATGTAATATCCTGAACAATCTTTTGTGGCCTCGTAGTATGTTGATGATGGATTGGACGAGCATGGACGGACGGGTGTGGGTGATGTTGAGGGGGGTGATGTGGTGGGTGTTGTCATCTGTTGAGTGGTAGCAGTGGCGCCTCCTTCATCTTGCATGACCATCATTGGATCACGAATTTCAGATGTCGTGGTTCCTCCTTTACGTACTATTCGAATCTCTGCACAGTTCCAAAACTTAAAGAAGATGGAGCATGATAGCAGTAGGGAATGTTAGCACAATGAACAGCAAAGGGAAATGAACATAAGATATGCACAAAACACAATCCAACAAAACTAAATCACAAAACTCCTCTCACCTGTTCAGGAACACCATTGCCATCCGGCGGTATCTCACCACAATCCGGTAAACTTTCATCAAACACATCCACTCCCCAATCATTCGGAAAGTTATAGTCACTATATCCCTCATGTTTACAACTATTAGCAGTTAGATAATACCATTGTAATAATACAGTATCTCCATAAATACCTTCGGGTAATTTGAATTTCATTTTGTAGGGTGCTCCTGTTACTGGCTGTTCATTATTCTCATCACCATTTGTCCATGTAACTATAGATGCTGGTGCTATATACGCTCTTTCGGGATATTGAGAGTCAATTGGTGCTCCGTACAATTCATCTGATATGAATTGTAATTTGTTTTGTGTAAAACAATCCGCTGTGGGTACTTCCATTGACATATTATCATCACTATCACCGCCGTTGATTGGACAAACTGCAAATTCAAAATGGCCCTTATGATGAGTAGTTACCAATACTTCAATATCGATTATGTCACCTTGTCGATATATACCCTGTAAGTTAGTACTCATTGGTTCATTATTAACATTTTTGGGTGTATCGTAGTTACGATCGACACCGCCGGCAGAGGAGGCTGGTGAGATGCCACATTGTGCTAATATACCGCCGCGGTTTAAACAGTGGGGACAATCTTCGGGATAGGGGTCGGATGCTGTTGGAAATTCATAGTTTTTATCTTGATCTGTTATTAATAGTTGAGAGTTATGAGAGAGTATGCAAGTTGAGAGATTGCATTGCAATTACAAAGGGATTGAGAGATATTATAAACTTACAAGCAACTAAATTTCTAGACCGCGGTGTCTTTAAATATCCATGTCCTGATACTAACGATGTTGATAGTATAGATATTGCAAAGAATGACCACGATCGTGTTGTTGAGATTGTTGGAGAAGTAGAGCAGCTATTGCAACTCATTTTTGATAATCGTCGTTTGGAGCTAGTTCTTGACATTCTTTATTGTGTATCAAATTATGATATATGGTTTAGACGAGATCATATAATGCGTATATTGGAGCTGTATTTACTCTATTAACCTCTCCTCTATCGATATATTGTACACCATTGTTTAAGCTAATAATTATCTCATTTTATTAAGTAAGTAAGCCCTCAAAATCTTCATTGACAAGGGGCTGTAGTAATAGTCTGACTGGTACTCGCGTCGTAACTTGCTTGCCGGGAAAGGGGGGAGGAGGGAAAAAAACTTACTAAGAATAAGATGATAAATTAGAGAGTAATAGTAACAGCAATACAGATGAAAAGAAGACATATTAGACACATATAGAAGGAATACTCATAACTCCGATTCCAATTTTTTCCACTGTACGATAATGCGAGAGCTCGTTCTATACGATAGATAGGTATATTGCCATTGCATCAGCAGGTGGTATGCATATAATGGACATCGTATACAATAGTACAGTCAGTATATCATTTTATTAATCATCTATCGAATAGTGGCACTGCAAGGATTTTACAAAAAAAGTACATCTTGTGCACTTTTTAATATCTACGCTGATATTATAACGCCTCCAGTGACGATAGATTGGCCTCGTGCAGCCTCTTCTTGTGGTACAGAATAACGATATTTGCCATAGACTCCTCCAAGTAACGTATATCTAGTATCGTATCGTATAGATATAAAAATATGAGCACACCCGGTAGTTGCAATGTCGGTGCATCAAAATCAAATGACGATGATGTTTGTGAGTTGGCGGGGAAATTAGATGAGATGAAAACAGCAGAAGATAATGACGAAGAAGAAGATGTATGTGCAAATTGTGGCAAGGAGGGTGCCAACAATATATGCAACAAATGTAAACAAGTGAAGTATTGCAACGCCGCATGCAAAAAGAAACACCGACACAAACATAAGAAACATTGTGAGGAACATCTCAGACTTGCCGATGAACGTGCGGCTGAGTTACATGATGAAAGGCTATTCAAACAACCACCACCAAAGAATGATTGTCCAATCTGTTTCCTACTTTTGCCTTCAATGAAAACGGGTTATAGATATATGTCATGCTGCGGAAAAGTCATTTGCAGTGGTTGCATGTATGCGCCTGTTTATGATGACCAAGGTAATAAAGTTGATAATCAAAAGTGTCCATTCTGTAGAACTCCAGCACCAAAGTCAATTGAGGAAGCATTAAAAAGGTTAAAGACAAGAATGGAGGCTGGTGATGCCATTGCAATACACAATTTAGGGATGTACTATCGAGATGGGATGAACGGATGTCCACAAGATTATAAAAAAGCATTAGAATTTTGGCATCAAGCAGCAGAACTTGGACATGCCGATGCATATAAATTTATTGGCTATGCTTATGTGCTTGGACAAGGAGTGGAAGTTGACATGGAGAAGGCCAATTATTACTATGAGATAGCAGCTAAAGGAGGGGATTCAGAGGCCAGGAATAATCTAGGCAATAAAGAGGCACGTGCTCGCAATTACGACAGAGCAATCAAGCACTACATGATTGCAGTAGAGGGCGGAAATACCAAATCTTTGGACACTATCAAAAAGATCTACTCAGTTGGACATGCAACAAAAGAAGACTACTCAAAAGCATTACAGTCATATCAAGTATATTTGGGAGAGATCAAGAGTAAACAGAGGGATGAGGCTGTTACTAAAAATATCATTACTATTAGTCAGCACGGCCTTGCTGCGGCCAATGATTGTCGCTACTATTGATGGCATTAGGATAAGTAGTAATATGCAACAAACAGTATGTTGGCGTGTGAGACAGTGTGATGTAAACACATCCCCTACATAAACAAAAATGGCATTACGTTAGAGAGTCCCTAAGAGGATACATTCACACATAGCAAGCAATCATAACACCTACTAAGCCCATCTGGCATATAAATGCACAATTATAATCGGCAGGATATTTGGCAAGAATCTGGTATATCCGCTTATAACTTATATCCGTCAAAGACTCTAAGAGATACAAATGTTAATCCATACATACAAACATGCTCAAGCTTTCTTCTTAAATGATAATGCTTCCATGAGATTGCTCATTGATCCTTTTGATTTTGAACGAGGAAGAGAGTGTTGTACAGATTGGAGGTTATACTTTATAGAATCAGTGACTGGTACGCCTGCAGTCATTGTTTGTTGTAATGGAGATCCGTTCGATTTGATAGTACTTTCATCATCATGATCTTGTAGATTGGTTAAAGATCCCTTTGATCTTGATCTAGCTATACTTTCAGTGAGCATATCTTTGATTGAGTTTGCAGAACGAGATAGTGCTGTCTTCATACGTCCTGTTTTAGTTTGACTCGACGCTGCTATTGGGTTTGAGTTTGATGATGTTGGGTTCAACAATTGACGATTCCTTCGGAGCGCAAGTGACAAAGGATCGTCTAATGATAGAGGATCTACCGCCGCTAAATGATCATCATCTAAAACTCTATCGCCTATTGCTATTGGGAGTAAGTATTTTGCGTCATCTAGCTTTAGATTCTTATTAACAGCACTGATATCAGCATCTATTTGGAGATTGTCATCATCAATGTTTAGGCCGAGGGAGTTGTTTTTGTTGGGTAGTGAAGCCATAACTGTCTGATAAAGGCAGTAACTAATACAAATGACAATACAAATAGGATGCTAATATCCCATTGCATATCGTACCTAATAAATACAGCATGTCCTATTAGAGCTCCACCACATCCTCTTTTTTTTTTCACCTCCGGAGGCTAGAAAGAAGAAGACATGTCTCAAATTTTTATTCTTGTATGATATTCAATGACCTGCTTTCAAATTCAAGTTAGCTGAGGAAAGGGGAACTGTACAAATGAGATTGCTTTCAATACAATACAATCCTTTCATAGCTCCATATGGTGGTCTTATCATTAAAGCATTCAGCTAGACACTAGGATACCGCTCATAAAAAAGTGCACATCATATGTTCATCTCTTCTATGCGTCTCTGATATGGAACTCTCATTACTTGGCACTAGCCAAAATCTTGTATTGATTGTCTTTGAGGATTGCACTAGTTGTTGCTGGTGCTTTCTCCTCATCAGTTGTCTCTTCAATCTTTAAAGATTCAGTTCCAACTTTCTTCCAACTTCCCTCAACCTCGGAGGTATCCTTATCCGTCTCGTCTTCTTGAGCTGGCTTTTCCTCAGCCAATTCCAAATCACCTCCTTCCTCTTCATCCTTTGCGGCAGCTTCTTCATCATAGACAGGTACTTGGATCGTTGGAAGCTCTCTATCTTTACCAAATAGAAGACCACGATGGCCCTTGATTGTAATCAAAGCGGATACAACTCCGGAAGCTAAGACGATACCAGCCATGATACGGAATGCTTTATTAGGATCATCCGGTAAGGCTCGGAAGATTAGACCAAACGAAACCGCTCCAGTTGGCCCGCCTGCTCCAACGATACCAGCCACGGCTCCCGGGCTTGCTGTATTTACATAAGGTACAATCCCATACGTTGATCCCTCAGCTCCTTGTACAAAGATACTAAAGATCGTCAACATAACAATCGAGGCGGCTAGATTTCCCATCTCAGCAAAGATGAAGATACAGATACCCTCCAAGATTAAGAGACCCATTTGGACGAGGATACGTCCTCTCATCTTGAGTTTGGCACTTGCCTTATCACTTGCAAATCCCCCGAGACCACGAGCAAAGAGATTCATAAAGCCAAATATACTTGCAATTGCACTAGCGGACTCAATAGACAACTCGAAACGTGCTACAAAGTAACTAACTGCCGCATTATTCACAGTCAATTCAACCCCAAAGCAACAGGCATACTGAATGAAGAGTAACCAGGTATTGATATCAACGGCACCACCACGAAATGACGCAGCGGCTGAAATCTCAGGCATCTCTCCACTCTTTTTCAAATCTTTATACTTTCCTTTTGGACAGTCATCACTTGTTAAGATAACGATTACACCGGTAGAGAAGGCTACCACTGCTGGCACGATTGTTACTGTCCGCCAAGCCATTGTTTCATTGCCACCCCAAATTAGTTTGAATAGGGGAAAGAGTGCGGTACCCATTACGAGCTGAGTTGCACCGCCTAGATTGAGATGGTATGAATTATGAGGCGTCATATGTATGAGAATGAGAGAGATGCACACATCATATGCATATACATCGATGACTTACCTCCAACGTTACCCCAGCCACCAACTAGTCCATTTGCCAATCCACAGATTTCTTTTGTGAACATTCTATAGGTATATAGACAAAAGCCGATACATATGATGTGTCAGATATATAGAAATGATGAGCATATGATATGCACACAAAAAACGATACGTCTACGACGTCTCTTACCTCGTAGTCCAACATTGACACATAACAAACGTACTACCAGCCAAACCAATAAACAATCGAATACAAACTAATCCAGCAAAACTGTTCACCAATCCAATCAATGCCGTGGGTATACTAGCCAACATTAATACCATCCCCATGGGTATACGTGCACCGTACTTATCACACAATGCACCGAATACAAAGCGCATGCAAACATCAAAGGCCACGGCGGCTATGTTTGTTGTCCATATCTGTTGTGTTGATAATTTTAAATCACGTTTAATCATTGGCAGTAGTGGTGCTATTGCGAACCATATGAAGAATGCAATGAAGAATGACCACCATGCTGTTGTTTTGTTAATTATGTTGTATTGAGATGCGTGTGTGATATGATCGGGGACGAGATAGATATGGAGATACGGTATTAGATCAGAATAAACCACACCATATGATGTATAACAACACACACAGTATAGAGATATACTGACCATAATGAAAGGCACGCATATGTGGACGAGCAAAGTTACGTAAACGTAACTCGGTTGCTTTGTCATCTTGATCTTCATCTACCTTGAGTGCATACTTTCCGACATTGTCGGCAGTATTATCCTCAACCTTGGTCGGTTGTTCCTCTTCGTTTGTACTCTATTGATGTGTGATTAATCGATATCGATACAAGAGAGTGAGAGAGTAGTAGAATAGAGACAGAAGAGTGATGGGTTAGAAAAGAATTAGATTTTTTGGATACTCCACATGCAATACAGAGAGAACATATCACCGCTGCCACTCTGCCACTTACCATGATATTTAGTTGTTGTTCTTCCTTCTAGTATGCCGTTAATAATGAAAACCTTGATTACAGCTGCTATACATCGTTATAGGACGGCGATAAGAGGTTGTGTGATGTGTGGCTTGCAAAATGTCAAGTCAAAAAGTGAGAGAACTTGAATACGAATTGGTTGAAGGTATCCAGTATCCTCCGGCAAATGGCAAAAAAAGATACGGTATCCTTTTTTGAGTAGTTTTTTATCATGATGATGGCGATAGTAGGAGGATTGCGGCGGCTTTATAGACGGCATGGTAATAAAAATAGCAGTCCTTAGAATCATTAATATCCCCTACGGTTAATGATGTCGTAGGTAGTTGATTGTATCAGGTAGGACGGTGAGATGAAATACTAGGATAACAAACCACTTATGAAAATTTGCAAGTAAAAAATGATGCACATCATATGCACAATCTTTGTTATATCGTCATCAAACTACATCCTCTACTACGGCCTTCTACATCATGTTGTTGTTGAATCATATACATTAAACCCTAAAGCAATGCATCCAAATGGTAGAATACCGACGAGTATTGCAAAGGCAAGAAGAATGACGTCTCTTATCAAACAAGAAATAGAGAAGAATATAAATGACGAATCAATCATCTGCTTAGTTGATGGGAACAATATACGCAACTCGTTTGGATATGAGCATATGAGTGCATTGCAATTAACTGAATTAATGTCATCTTGGGCTATTGATAGTAGTAGTGGTGATGATATAAGGCCGCAGATCCTCTGTTTTTGGGACGGAGGTGCTACGATATGCAAATCACAGGGAGTACTCTCAACATCCACATCTATACAACAATTGACAGTGTATTCGGGACCGGACAGTAACGCCGATGATATTATGGTACAATGTTGTGCATATATTAGCTCACAGGGTAGTTGTATAGATGAAGAACAATGTACGAAGAAGACGAATGTTGTGGTGTTCACATCTGATGCTAACCTTGCTAATAGATGTTCGATGCAATTAGATATGGGGAACAGAGATACCTTCAACTCTGGAAAGATGAAACATCAAATCTACCACTCCATCCATTTATGTCTGCTGCTTCTTAAAGGAGACGATAATGAAGTTATAATGAATACGAACAATCAATTGGCACCCGAGTGGGAATTGTCCGAGAGAAGAAGTAGTGTCGATGAGTTAGAAACTTATTTGGATAGTAGTAGTGAGAAGCTGGGAGAAGAGGATGGATATAAGAATCTAAGTTGTATTGGTAGTATACATGATTGGATCAATAATGGTTTGAGTGGTATACAAATCGGACGTGTTACCAAAGGAGGCTCTATCTTGTATGAAATTATATGATATTAATGATATCGTCGTTCTTTATATCATATCGGGATCATTACTAACCTTCCTGTTGGACATGTGAATGAGGACTGTTTATGTTAGTGCTCATCATAATCATATCTTCGTAAGAAACAACATTAAACAAAGGACTAACATAATGCAACAAGTTGAAAAAAATTGGGTATATCTTTCCTTTACACGGTTAAGATCGATTCAAGATCCACTATGACAAAGCCCCTTCAATACTACTTATTGTCTCACAAACGACGACGGCGGCGAGCACCTGACTTTCCGGCATATCCCACTCCTTAGCCAACACCATTGTCTTGGCCTTGTCCCTTGCCATTACCATCACCTAGATTCTTGCCGCTATTACCTCCTAGATCATGGTTACCAGGCTTGTCCTCAATATCTTTGCTTGAGACCTCCTAGATCATGGTTACCAGGCTTGTCCTCAATATCTTTGCTTGAGGGTTTCTCCAACATACGAGACTTATGCTTCTCTAGTAGAGCCTCAAGTTCAGTGATGAGGTCAATATCATTCCAGTATCCTCCGGCAAATGGCAAAAAAAGATACGGTATCCTTTTTTGAGTAGTTTTTTATCATGAGCGCTTATCCTCCCAGTCAAAAATTTGTCAGGATACCGAATGAAATGCCCCAAACCTCAAACCAAAATTGCAATACAATGGCCTTCAATATTTGCTGGCCTAAAATTGTGAGAACAAAGTTGGACAAGGCCTATCTAAACCAAAATTAGCCGCTGAATCCATTGGTGATATCCATTTGCAATAATATTGTACGTAGGAACTAGTATTATTGCAATAAAGTTACTGTTATGGGACCACCAATATGTGAAATTGCAACTTCATTATTGCAATGATCATCCTCCACATATTTATTCTACATATATATTTAAGCCATATTACACTGTATAGATCATTGTCTATTATAGTTGTATTGATTTGCAATGGCAAACATAGTTTACTTAGAAAGGTATTTTGTGTAAAATGATAGCTTTAGGTACCTTTAGTATTTTTTATCATTTCTTGATTGTGGCATTTCGTTTGGTATCCCAGGGTATCCTGGACAATTTTCACATAGAGGTATCCCCTAAAAGATAAGCGCTCATGATGATGGCGATAGTAGGAGGATTGCGGCGGCTTTATAGACGGCATGGTAATAAAAATAGCAGTCCTTAGAATCATTAATATCCCCTACGGTTAATGATGTCGTAGGTAGTTGATTGTATCAGGTAGGACGGTGAGATGAAATACTAGGATAACAAACCACTTATGAAAATTTGCAAGTAAAAAATGATGCACATCATATGCACAATCTTTGTTATATCGTCATCAAACTACATCCTCTACTACGGCCTTCTACATCATGTTGTTGTTGAATCATATACATTAAACCCTAAAGCAATGCATCCAAATGGTAGAATACCGACGAGTATTGCAAAGGCAAGAAGAATGACGTCTCTTATCAAACAAGAAATAGAGAAGAATATAAATGACGAATCAATCATCTGCTTAGTTGATGGGAACAATATACGCAACTCGTTTGGATATGAGCATATGAGTGCATTGCAATTAACTGAATTAATGTCATCTTGGGCTATTGATAGTAGTAGTGGTGATGATATAAGGCCGCAGATCCTCTGTTTTTGGGACGGAGGTGCTACGATATGCAAATCACAGGGAGTACTCTCAACATCCACATCTATACAACAATTGACAGTGTATTCGGGACCGGACAGTAACGCCGATGATATTATGGTACAATGTTGTGCATATATTAGCTCACAGGGTAGTTGTATAGATGAAGAACAATGTACGAAGAAGACGAATGTTGTGGTGTTCACATCTGATGCTAACCTTGCTAATAGATGTTCGATGCAATTAGATATGGGGAACAGAGATACCTTCAACTCTGGAAAGATGAAACATCAAATCTACCACTCCATCCATTTATGTCTGCTGCTTCTTAAAGGAGACGATAATGAAGTTATAATGAATACGAACAATCAATTGGCACCCGAGTGGGAATTGTCCGAGAGAAGAAGTAGTGTCGATGAGTTAGAAACTTATTTGGATAGTAGTAGTGAGAAGCTGGGAGAAGAGGATGGATATAAGAATCTAAGTTGTATTGGTAGTATACATGATTGGATCAATAATGGTTTGAGTGGTATACAAATCGGACGTGTTACCAAAGGAGGCTCTATCTTGTATGAAATTATATGATATTAATGATATCGTCGTTCTTTATATCATATCGGGATCATTACTAACCTTCCTGTTGGACATGTGAATGAGGACTGTTTATGTTAGTGCTCATCATAATCATATCTTCGTAAGAAACAACATTAAACAAAGGACTAACATAATGCAACAAGTTGAAAAAAATTGGGTATATCTTTCCTTTACACGGTTAAGATCGATTCAAGATCCACTATGACAAAGCCCCTTCAATACTACTTATTGTCTCACAAACGACGACGGCGGCGAGCACCTGACTTTCCGGCATATCCCACTCCTTAGCCAACACCATTGTCTTGGCCTTGTCCCTTGCCATTACCATCACCTAGATTCTTGCCGCTATTACCTCCTAGATCATGGTTACCAGGCTTGTCCTCAATATCTTTGCTTGAGACCTCCTAGATCATGGTTACCAGGCTTGTCCTCAATATCTTTGCTTGAGGGTTTCTCCAACATACGAGACTTATGCTTCTCTAGTAGAGCCTCAAGTTCAGTGATGAGGTCAATATCATTATCATCACTCTTCATAGGCTTGCCAGAGTCAGAAGTATACTCGCCACGGGTAGGCTTAGTAGAATCGTCACGCACGATCATCTTGCGGTTACCACTCTTACCAGAACCACTAGAGGCGTACGATGCTACGCCGAAACCATTCCCGTTGGCCTGACCTTGGCCATTGCCATTGCCTACACCTGGTTCCTTGCCGCTATTGCCTCCCAGATCTTGATTACCGGGCTTGTCATCCAAGTCTTTGCTCGGGGGTGTTTCTCCAACTTACGGCGGGTAACCTCAACGAGCTTGGCATCAGAAATACTGCCAATGGCGAGTAGTAGAGTTGTAATTGCAAAGGTAGTAGCTTTCATGCTGTATTAGATGATAATGAGTGATGTGATAATAATGATATTGATATGATGATGAGATTGATAAATTTATGAGAGCAAATAGCAAGCTAAATGAACAATGTGATCATATATACGATAGCATATCGTGCAAAAATAGTATTTCAATTGCAATGGCAAGATCATATTTGTCTTTTACGGTAATGAACAGGCCTACAATGTAGCCGGTCACATATGCAATGCAGCAATACTTATTCGATCGTATCTAAGAGTGGCGATGATGCTATTAGTTTAAATCTCCCACGAGAAAGTAGGCCATGGGCATCACATTGGCGTCATGCGGTACAATGAATTCTTCGATAGTCACCTAAACTATTAAACGTTTGGGTTAGTAGCAACCTGTTTACGATGCTCAAAGTCTCTCAATCCATCATTACCCTTCTCAATCGTAGCCTTGTACATTCGTTCCATATCATATGCAATATCATATACCTCATCATAATTCCTATTCACACATGCAACATTACTCCAAGTATGTACATTATAATGATCTAACCAACAACCGGTAATTCTCCATATCGTTTCATCAAACCCGGCAAAGTAACAAGTAAAACCAAACTTTGTATCTAATAACTCAATGAGATCTTTTAATGATTGATCCTTCCATGGTCCTATCCAATTGTATTCAAATTCCAAGTAATGTACTCGTTCTAATGCATGTTGTTGTCCACCCATTAATACATTATAATCCCATCCTTCTACGTCGACGGATAAGTAATTGATTGGCATATCCTTTGGTATGAACTTGTTTATATATGTGTCTAATGAATACATGGTCACATTAACACATTGATTATCCGGATCATCACAAGCGGAGTTGCTAATACCAATGTTTTCTACACCGGCACCGGCCTTGTTTCGTAATCCAGAGTCAAATGGTACCACTCCGTCCTCTCGTGCCATGGCCGCATGAACTACTACCAATCCCTGCTTGCCATAGTTGGTTTCATTTGCTGCTCGCTGGAGTTCTGAAAAGAAGAGAGGAGTAGACGATGAGTAAAGACGGGGTGAGTTATGGAGAGTTTTTTACATACCATATGAACAGAAATATGAACATAACATATGCACACATATGGCAAATCGTACTTACCCCTTATAGTAGGAGGCAATGGCTCAATACAATGCACTTGTGATCTTATTCCTCCTCCATCTTCTCCTGGCACAACATTCCCCGGCGGCAAAACAAACTGAGGCTCACTAGCTTGATTACAAACATCATTCTTTATTTGTACCGTGCCATGATTCGTTAATGCATCTCTCCATTTATCCTTATCAAAGATTGGATTACCGGAACCCATTCGTAATGTATTAACGGCATCATATCCTTTATTACATCCAATGAATATAGCTAGGAATGTTGGTGGTTTTGATTGTTGTTGCTGAGATGTAAAAGAAAAAGTTTGATTGGCAGCATTGTAATGTAACTTTGTATAATATCTTTCTAGCCATGTAGCATCTTATATTGTGTAATATTTGTTGGTTTGAGTTGAGGTTATATATATATAATAGACAAGCAGGCAGGCTAGATGTGAGAGAATAGAGAAATTGAACATGGAATACACAAACAAGAGACATAATAATAGCAGGGGATCAAGGTCGTCCACAGTTCGACCCACAAGAGTCCCTTTCTTCTTCTGTCCTATCTATACTCGATACCAATACGAAATTTCATATAATAAACCAGCCAGAAGGTCCGCTCTTCCGCATCACACAGCCTCTGTTCTTTCTCTACCTCTATCCTCTCCTATCTAGACACCTCCTCGCCTCGTATATACCGAATACAAGCCAAAATAGTCTATACTATTCGATCATCGATCAATACCGAACTACCGTCCACACTACCCCTATTCGCCCCGAACAACTATTTATACCAAACCTTACAAACAAACAAACAAACAAACAAACAAACAAACAAACAAACTATACAATCCAGGTAAAAACAAAACAAACAAACAGACGAACCACAACCACAAAACATACCAGGACATTTAGTAGCATACGTTAAACTACATTTTTGTCTCCATGGTTGTTTTTTATATGTTAAACAATCTTCATTTGGTAATTGATATAATATTAATGATAGTTCGGATGGTGTACATTGTTCTATTTGTACTTGTCTTTTGTTTCCATGGCTAGTGTTGATTTTTGCGTTATTGTTGGGCTTAGTATTAGCGTTGCTAGGAGTGGGTATATGATTTGATTGTGAAGATTTATAATGATGTTGAGTAGTAGTAGTGGGTGTAGCAAACGAAGCATCATTATCATTATTAGTACTACTTATAGTAGTATTAGGTACGAATATTTCAGAAACGATTGCCAATAATGCCAATATAATTAATATACGAACTATTCGTGGACTGCTATTTTGTTTTCTTGTTGTAGAGCTGCTATTCCATCTTGTTGTTGTTTCATTGTTATCATCTATGTCATGACCTTTGACAATTACAACAATTTCATAACTACTACTACTACTATTATTATCACTATTGCTACTACTACCCTGTTGCTGTTGTTGTTTATTTAATACATCAAACAAATTACAAATTGGTAAATCTAACAATGCATTAATATTCGTACCCTCATTAGTTTGTACTTCGACACTATTATTTGTTATTGATATTGTTCTTCTCTTATTCTTATGTACACCCTCAGATTGTGATGATTGTGATTGAGCAGATGATATTTCAGATCGTAGCAGTGATTTTAATGTTACCTCATTATAGTTTGTAGTTGTAGAATTGATAACAGCTGCCTTGTTAATTATTGGTATTGATTTATTGGATTGAGTGTATACTTTAATTAGTAGTATAGTTGTTGTATTGGATGATTGACGACGAAAGTAATTCATTTTGTATAAAGTTTGTGTTGCAATTCGTTAGACTTTGTAGAGTGAGATATTTTGAGCTGCCTACGAGATAGAGGTTAGTAATATGGAGACTACCACACCCGACATATATCTCTATCTTATAACTTATATTGCCGCTGCAAATAAGAGGGCCTATACAAGTATATCATAAAGATGAAGTGATTGACCGTATGTAAGTCGCTAAAGGATACCGTATCTTTTTGCAAATGAAAAATATCTTTTGGCCATCAAGTTTAGGGACCCTAATTAGCATGGTGATGATAGAGCCTCTAGCGACGGCATGAATAGAATGGACGATGACCATGAGATATACAAGCGGCGGCGTCGGCCATTAAGAGCACGAGTAGTAGTTGCAATAGGATTACTGATATGCACAACATCAAACTCTTTCAACACATCAGCCTTCACTTCTTCTTCCCCTCTTTATCATAATCATAACCAACCACGAACCTCGTCCCCATCATTTATTAGCTGCTCTAAGGATCAAGTTCTACCACTGCTCGAACCCATAGTGGAACGACATGTTGGTATACTACCATCCGATATATGCAAAGAGTTAATTCGATTAGGAAATCTAGATGGATTCACCACCGGACAACAGCAGTTTGAGAGTATAGATGACTTTTGTAATAACAATACACCTTCCCAATCAATTGAAGTCTATGAAGGAGGAAATAATAATGGCAGCATTACAAGTCCTGCAATATGGAAAGTATTGGAACCATACATACCACAACTTACTCAGTTAGTAAAACAATCAATTGATAAAGATACAGATAGAATGTACTTTTCATCAGATAACGTTATTGATGATAGTAGACAGCCGCAGCTAGATTGGGTCTTCTTTAGAAAGTACGGCCCCGATACACCACGAAACTCGTTAAAGTTACATGTTGATTCGAATATGCATACACTTAATATAGCATTGAATGATGATTTCGAAGGGGGCGTACAATAGATTTAACTTAGTTAAAATGTCACATATCCATGGCAGAAGATACATGTTGGATCACAGTTACCATTTTTCAACTCAGCAATCATGATATCCACATTCATACCGACAGTGTCACTTGGACTGAAGTTCTTGTTACCCCGGTGATCCATATGAATGCCACTCATTGCAACAGGGATTCTATTCATAAAGTCTTCGTCGCAACCACAGCACTTGACACCAAGCTTCTTGATGATATTCATTATAGCAAAGTTGACAATTTTCCTACGCTTCTTTCCATTCACGTTTCCTGTATCCTCGCCCATTACCCAGTCGTCCCGTGTGAAGTGTATAAGATCGGTAAGAATAACACGAAAGTACTTCCATACCAAAAACTCAAGAGTATCCCATGTCATATAAGCATTCTGTCCGGTCCAAAATGCCCTTCTCATCTTCAACTCTAGAATGAATAGTCGTAGTTCTTTCAACTTAAGTGACTCTCTTGCTGATCGATGCCTCACCCGACCGTTCATACTGAAATCATAACTAAGCTGGGAAATGTGTTTCAACTTCTCATCATAGTCTTCTATATTGTGTACATCATGACAAAATCCACAGGCAAGACGACATTTGATACACTCAATCAACAGCTCGGATATCTTTCCTTGAGCTGCTAGTCGAGAACAACTAACGATCTTCTTCCAATACGACAACATATGATCACAATGCCAACCACCTAGTTCACTTGCTGATCGATACTTTCCAATCTTGCGCAGGCAGTAATAGCATTCGCCAACCAATCGTCGTACTATTGCATATACTGCATTACCAAAATACGCATTTCGGTTACTCTCCCATTGTTCTTTATAAGTTTCACATATCTTTTTCTTTCTTTTGCCATGCTTCTTCTTCTTCTCATCTTGAAGATTGATCAGTTGAGACATTATATCGTTATTTTCCGAGGTGGTACCAAGAAACTCGAACTTACTATCCCGTACCATACTTAGAAAGTCCTCAAGTGATAATGTTGAATCTGAATCTTCGGCGGCAAGGACTTCTTCGAAGAATTGTTTGTGTTTGAGAATCTCTCTCAATATCATGAGGTTTATATCACACTAAGATAGAAAGGAAAGAAGTTGTGAGTTGTTGTATTGACTTATGAGTATATAAATAGTATGACAACTACTTACCCCCTCTCCATTGCAAGTATGACAACAAGGACTTGCAGCCTGAGAATTATCAGCGGAATCATCAGCAGCCTCTAATGCCTCTTTCTTCTCTTTCTGAATCTTCTCTCTCCGAAGTGCCTCATTCTTCTCTTCTTGAAACTGAGCTAACTCGTCGTCACTTGCATTGACATGCTTCCGTATATCTTCTATACTTGGACTATCACCTAATGATGATTTGAGATATTGAGGCGTGAAAGATTCATCCTTGTCAATGATCCTTAGAGTCGGTATCCCCGTATCATTATCAATCTTTTTATACTCCTTCTCCAGCTTTTGTGTTGAACTCTTCTGAGCCTTCTTGATAGCATTTTCATTGTTCACGTTATTCAAGGTGTTATTGATCATATAACGATAGGTGTAATAATCCCCATTTGCTCGTACCCCATTTTCATTCAGCTCTCCATTCTCATTATATCCCCAACTTGGCTCGGGAGGATCTCCATACTTGTACACAACTTTTTTATCTTCGATCACCCTCTCAATATACTTGAACTCGTAGCCCTCGCTGACAAGAATGCCATGGATTTTCTAGAGAGATCGAAGAAAAGAGAAGAGTGAGCCGATTGAGCATTGTCCAAATCATATACAATACACACACAACTCATTCAACTTACCTTAATCGGTACATCCATTGCATGATCACCCTTCCAATTCTCCCCAGGTTTTACTTTGAAACTATTTGCCTCTAATTTATGTTCTAAGCAAACTTGTTTGAGTCTATTGTATCCTGATAGTAGTGTTATATGTTTTCCGTGTAATTGCGGTACTTCTTTACCGAATATCAAGATATACCTGTCTGATATTAGTTCTATATTCTCTTTGCCTGGCTGATAGTAAACCAAGTCTACTGCATTATCATTGGCGGTGGCGTTGTCGTCATCATCGTTGTCGTCGTCTGAATCACTACTCTCCTCTTCATCACTACTCTCGTCGGTATCACTACTCCTGGTATCACTACTCTCTATACCCGTGTCATTTTCATCATCGGGTATATGAATATGAACCAGATGCTTCTTCATATTAGTGACCATGCTTGACAGCATCTTGGTTAGGTGTGGATAGGCATCATCGTCATCTTTGTCTAGTTCATGTTCTATTGTCTCGATCATCACCTTTAATAGTGAAGGGTCCACCTCTTCAATACCCTCCTTTAGCATATGATGAAATGACTCTTCGATGCTAGTCGATTCTTTTTGTGATGTTGATTGACGGGGTGGCTTGGCGGCGGCAGGGGATGGGTTGGTAGACTGTTGACCTCTTTGTACTGTGTATATAGAAATGATTATGAAGAGCAAAGATGTATAGTGAGGTATATGTATATGATAACATGAGCGTTCATACATTACAATGTGTATCGATAGACTCACCTGTATCCTCCCCCTCCACTCGATTAGATGCCTTAACTGCCGCCGCCTCCGTCTCCATCTCAATAGCACCGTCCGTCTTATCCTCGGATGATGTCGCCGCCTCTGCAGTGGCATCATCGATAGCCACCTCAGTAGCAGCTTTTCCCGTCACACCAACAACATCTAAACCGGGAGATACTTGGCTTGTAGTGCCCCCAACGAGGTGAGGGATACGGCCGGTCAAGTCTTGTTCCGATAGTAGAGTTGTCGAAGCGGACGATGAGATGGTCAACGCTTGGAATGTACTACTTTGGAGAGTAACAACCCCAATACGGCTTGACAGTACACTTAATAAAGCCACTTCCAGATCCTCAAGTGTATTACATGTAATTCTGAAGGCATTGTTGAGACCCATGTTGGTGCAACTCAATGAGTCAAGTAGGACAAAAGTACCATTGGGTCCATTCGTAAGAACAAAATCATGACCATTTGATATGAAGACTAAAAAAGTACAAACATTTGTTAGAGCAAGTGTAACAAATGATGTACAAAACACAACCAAGACACGTACCATGTGCAACTCGTTCATCAGATACCAACTGTCTCAAGAACGCTTTTCTTTTCTTGTTATCAAATATGTTAGTATCGCTAGTTTCAGCTGTTTTAACATCTTTCAGAAGTGGCTGTACTACTTGTTGCACTAGTTGTATGTCCAAGTAAGAACCATCATTTCGACCACCTCGAGCTGCATTAGCAACAGCACCTCCTAAAGTAGTTGTGATTGAGCAGAAAACGTCATTAGAGACACTGCCATTGGCTGAATGAGTATGAACGATTGCATTTAACAACGAAATCGCTGCACAATCGGGATATCTTTGCATAAAACCGAGTGATTGAATCTTTATGCTTCCATTGCTTGAACTTGAACGACGATACCGAAGATCGTTAGTAATCTCAACTCTGAATTCTTCAATAGATCTATCATTCAGAAGATCATTTTCAGGTGAGGCATCGGCAACAGGTTGGCTATATGGAGTGCCATCACACTTTATACACGTCTGATCCGCAATACTATTCTCATATGTACAGCAAGGGCAACCCCATATTTCGTGTGACGACCTGGTGGCAGCTGTCGCTGATGCCGATGACGGAGAAGATAAACTCGATGGGATGGTGCCCGACGGAACCTGGGTCTCGGTTGTGGTAGTCTCTCCTCGAGAAGGCGGAGAAGAAGATGCATTTGGACTACTAGAAGCACCAACCTTAATTGTAGAGGAACGATATAGAAATAATATGAGATTCTACAAACATCATCATATGCAGGAGACACAGCCACTTATTGAAAAGTATACTTACAGAGTCTGCTGCCTGATCACCCACAACCGACGCCTTACCCTTCCCCTGCACAGCATCTACATCTATATCCACATCCTTGTCCAAAGCCTTGACCGATTCCTTAATTGCAGCCTCAAGCATCTTCCCATCCACCAATGCATCATCACTCTTCTCATTAGATTTACTTATAGCCCTGCCCGAAAGTCTGTCAATCTCACTCATAAGTTTATTTACAGCCTCTTCCTCATCTTCTTCATCCATATATTCATACGATCCAGCCGAAGCAACACTCATACCCCCACCATCACTACCATTACCGCAACCCATACTAATATCCCATACAGTATTAGATGGACTTTGTTGCCACTGACGCTTGGCATCGGCAGCGGCGGCATCATCAACCGGTACAACATCATCAGATTCTTCTTCATTAGGAGTAGACAGGTGGTGTTGTGATGTGATAGGGGGTGGTAGGAAAAACTTGAGCATATCATGTGCACAAATCATAAGTTAAACATATCATATGAACTTACCAGCACCACCACCACCTCCAAAATCCATAGCGGCGGCATTATCCCGAGGAGCAACACCCTCTGTATCACTTTCATCCTGCCCACCCGTATCCCTTGCCGCGGCATCACCCGACCCATCCTTGGACTTATCCTCATCTCCTAAATCTTTATCATCACCTTCTGATTCTTTACTTTCGCTATCCATAGATTCACTATCCTCTGATGAACTACCACTACTGCTGCTATCATCCGAGGAACCACCATAATCCCCACCTCCAGCAGCAGATGTATTATTAATCCGAGGCATCCCCATATTAATCTGTGCAGCATATGCTGTGGGAGGTACATCCATTCTACTATTCCATGATAGTGGACCAAAAGATACTCTTTGTGAAATACCAACAACATTATCCACCGCACCAATATCTGATAACAACTTCTCCTCCTCTGTATTTGTATCCTCTTCTTCTAACATACTGATATCTTTTAATTCCTCCATCTCCTCATTTAATACCTCCCCCTCATTTAATACCAATCCCTCCTCACCACTGCTAATATTGTTATTAGTAGTAGAGTTGTTGGTATTGTTGTTGTTGGCAGTACCCACTACCTCCAAACTATCCCCCTCTTCTAACATATTACTATCATTTAATACCCCGTCATCATTTGATACCGCCGTATCTACTGGTAATACTAATCCCTCCTCGCCGTCACTAGTATTGTTATTGCTATTAGCAGCAGTAGTAGAGGAGTTGTTGGTATTGGTATTGTTGTTGTTGGTATTACCCTCCTCTAAACTATCCCCACCATTATTAACTATTGCAACATCTCGATTAACTAAATCATCTACCCCATTATCAACAATATTAATCCTTTCATCATTATTTAATACCTCCTCAACTTGCATATCAAGGGGTGGTTTTGGTAATTCGCCCCGTTGTACCCTATCTGCTTGTCGATCACTACTACGATATGCAGCCTCAACTTCATAATCATCGTCGGGGATATGAGAAATAGGATAACGTCGTCCCCTATGGAATGTATATCGTGTAGGAGCATGAGGTGGACGAGTAGGTGTAGATCTTGGAGTAGATGGTGGTGTGTTTGGAGGAGTGTTATTATTATTATTATTATTATTATTATTGTTTGGTGGCAATGGCACGATATCCACAGCTTGTGGTATCGGCGGTGGTACTTCATCTACATGATTTTCGACTTGATTCAGGTTTCCTACTGCTGGACCTGATTGCTGCGATTCATTAGATGATAAATCATCTGCATTCAGGGATCAGCACCCCTCCAAGTATATATGTTGGATAATAGATTTCGAGCACGGTTAAAGAGAGAATCGTACGTTCCGGGCGTTTCGCCATGAAATAACTTTGGGAACTTCATCACTAGATCTGTGTTCGTATGGTGTTGCTACTATTAAGGATAAGAACGGCTACTTGTCTTATCGAGTGGGTAGGTAAAGGTTATTGGCTTTTTCTTTTGTCTTTTGTGGTTATGAGTTGTGAGCAGCAATCTGGCGAATGAACGGACACAATAGAAATTGGTTTATGTAAATTATTAACATGATGACGTACTGCTATTATCAATGCCTGCCGGCGGCCCCTACCGGGGGTGTCTACGACGTTAGGGTTAGTTTTCTATGTTTGCCCACCAGTGCAACAAGAAGAGACGGAGGATGGGCGGCCTAATATACCTTATGAGGAATACATGACATATGATTGGTTAAATAATGTCAAGAGAGAGAATACAACAGATATAGTATTCCCAAATATGAATACTGGAGATGTGCTCATTCACAACTACACAGTATGGCATGCAGTTGCACCAATAGAAGTTGGTACTCGATACTCCTTTGTTTTGTTCTACGATATGGATAATCCAGCCATACAACAAACTGACTTCTATGATGATGATACTATCATAGCTGTGTTTTGTCATGAAATTGAAGATGTAGAGATTGATTTGGTATGGGCAGGCAATGCAGCAGCAGAAGAAGATGATGGGGACGACGAATCCGATGTTATAATGATTGAGGAGAAAATGAAACCATTCGAAGATTATGCATTAGATACATCTGAGGGAGAAAAGTTCCGTGCTTTAATAGGAGATGAAGTGGTAGCCGAGTTTGTAATACGGAGTGATTATAAAGAAATGAGAGGAGATGGAAAGTATCAATCTATATATGTCAATTTCTATCCCTAATTCTGAGCAGTTGTATGGGATAAAAGCATAAAGACTATATAGTATGATATATTATAATGATGGTAGCGTGGCAGTGGTCTATACGATTCATCCTGTCTGTATTCAAAAACTATTGGTACGTCATGTTGCCCTAGAAACAACTCTCTTCTCCAGTCATAAAAGAGCCAGTTTACCCACCTCCAACCACAAAACTGAACAACATATCTTATTTGTCATAAGTATACCTACCACCACTAGACACCACAACGATGTACAATCACGCCCGATGTGGGTTACTTTAATACTATATATTGCCACTGTAGAGGTCCTAGAGGAAGCAAGAGAGAGAGTTACGGGCGGGTAAGTCGCTAAAGGATACCGTATCTATGCAATGAAAAATATCTTTTTGCCATCAACTTCACCCTCGTCATTGAATCAATAGGCAAAGATATCCTTCTAGTGGTAGCAAAAGTTATCCATTCATATAGCTGAGCTGCTGCAAATAATCTCAGTAGAACGGCGTCGTCGTCATTAAAAAGAGGATACAGTATCAATAATGTTTAGACAATTAAGCAGAGGAGGTCAATCTACATTGGCTTCTCGTCGACTATTGCAACAACAACAGCATCGTAGTACTACTAGTATAATATCATCTACTGCAATCAAATCATTATCCACACTCTCTACATCATCATCATTATGGAACAATCAACTTTCAACCACCACTTTACCCTCTTTACAGCTACGAGCAATCAACTCCACCACCATCAATCTTCAATCTTCAAAACAGCAATGTTCAATGGGTGATAATAAATCATTCCCAAATCGTCCATTTACTAAATTAATGGCTGCCAATAGAGGTGAAATTGCAACTAGGATTATGCGAGCGGGTACAGAGTTGGGTTGTAATACTGTTGGTATTTATAGTAATGAAGGTAAGCGTTTGTGTTTGTTGTATTTGTGGTTTGAAGTTTTGTGTTTCATATCTTATGTTCAACTGCCCTCTAAATCATATCTATACATCTCTACGTTGATACCGCAAACAACACTAACCAACTAATCATCAAATAATATACTATAGATCGGTTTACACAACATCGATACAAGGCAGATCAAGCATTTGAACTTAACACTACTAAGTCACCAGTAGCGGCATATTTAGATATTGATACTATAGTACAATTATGTGTACAGAACGGTGTTGAGGCTGTCCATCCTGGTTATGGATTTTTAAGGTATGTTATTTGTTTGTATTGTTGTGTGTGTAGTTGAGTGGCGCTTGTGTCGGGTATGCGGTGTAAAAAGTTTGTGCACATCTTGTGTCTCTTATTTTATGCTCACATGATATGCTCAATATATACTACACTACCCTCTATCAATACAGTGAGAATGCAGGCTTTGCTAAAAAGTTAGAAGATAATGGTGTTAAGTTTGTTGGACCGACGGTTGATAATCTGTAAGTTTATGTTAGTTTGGTATGTATGTAAACGGCTGCAGATAGATTCTCATCTGCTGTTTATCTTTATCATACACATCACAACACAACACCACATCATAACACATCAACACATCAACAACTCATCACAATACAAAACAATACAGTAACACCTTCGGTGATAAAACATCAGCAAAGGAACTCGCAATCAAGGCAAAAGTTCCCATTATCAATGGATCAGATGATGCCTTCTCAACACCCTCCGAAGCAGAAGAATGGATTAACTCCTCAGAAATTACATACCCCGTTATCGTTAAAGCAGCCATGGGTGGCGGCGGCAGAGGCATTCGTATCGTTCCCACGCCTGATGATTTAGAACCAATGTTCCGATTAGCAAGTAATGAAGCGCTAAATGCCTTCGGGGACGGACGATGCTTTGTTGAAAAGTATGTCGATCAACCACGTCATATTGAGGTACAATGCTTGGGAGATGGTACCGGTAATGTTATACATTTATATGATCGTGATTGTTCCGTACAACGTCGTCATCAGAAGGTAATTGAAACAGCTCCCGCTACCGGATTATCACGTGAGACACGTGAGAAGATATTTACAGGAAAGTCCAAGTTTGTGTTGTTTTATTGTGTGTTATGGTGTGTTCAATATGAAGTATTGGTGACTTGACAACTTCGTTTGGCCTTAGTTTGTCTTTCATTTGATTGTCTTCAAGAGCTGTATGTACTAACACGTGTTGTTACTGTCGTCTTTTTCATCTACATAAACTATGAAACGTGCATCTTCCAGATGCATGTCGTCTATTAGCAATGAACAACTACCGCAACGCTGGTACTGTGGAGTTTCTAGTAGATAAGGATGGACAGCATTACTTCATGGAAGTTAATCCCCGAGTACAGGTTGAGCATACTATTACAGAAGAGATTACTGGTATTGATATTGTTCAGAGTCAGATTCATATTGCAAGTGGCAAGACGTTACCAGAATTGGGATTGACACAGGATAGTATTATGGAGCCTAGCTCTTATGCCATGCAATGTCGAGTTACTACCGAGAACCCAGCATTGGACTTTAGACCTGATACTGGAACGATTGACGTCTTCCGTATGCCTTGCGGTACGTGTCATATTATCATATTATATACTTTGTTCATATGATATGTTCATGGTATCATCCTCACCATCTTATCATCTCTTCTACCAATCTAGGCTTCGGTATTCGGTTAGATGACGGCCCTGGCTTTCCTGGTGCCAAGATTACTCCTCATTATGACTCCCTTTTGGTCAAGATTACGGCCAAGGCAAGGAATAAGAAGGATGCTTCTGCTAAGTTAATCCGAGCCTTACGAGAGTTCCGTGTTCGTGGTGTTACGACCAACAAGTCATTCTTATTGAATGTCTTGAGTAACCCTGAATTCCTTAATAAAGAGGTGACAACTTCGTTCATTGCTCAGAATCCTGACCTAATGGCTGCCTTGAACGAGAAGGACCGTGCACAAAAGTTACTAGCTTACATTGGTGAAGTTGTTGTTAATGGCTGTCCCAAGAGTCTAGGAGCAACTGGTGATCCTCCATCATCTGTTGATCCAATCGTACCTGATATTCATTTACAACATCGGGATAAGAAAACATCGCTAAAGAAGATCTTTGATGAGCAAGGTCCAGAGGCATTTGCCAAGGCAGTACGAGAAAATGAGGGACTGTTAGTTACGGACACTACATGGCGTGATGCACATCAGTCACTACTAGCCACAAGATTAAGGACCATTGATATGCTAAACATTGCAGAACCAACAAGTGTAGCTTTACGAAATGCGTATAGTATTGAATGTTGGGGTGGCGGTGAGTTGACCTTTTGTACACATGATATGAACACATGATATTTTCACATTATAACACATGAACACATGATATGCTCACTTACTTTGATCCCATCTTCTGTCCTTTTCTAGCCACATTTGATGTTAGTATGCGGTTCTTAAACGAATGTCCATGGGATCGTCTCATGGCATTAAGGGAAGCTGTACCAGATATTCCCTTCCAGATGCTTCTTCGTGGTGCCAATGCCGTCGGATACACATCATATGCTGACAATGTAGTGCACGAGTTTTGTAAGATGAGCAAGGATAGTGGTATGGACGTATTCCGAGTCTTTGATAGTCTCAACTACATTGAGAATATGAAACTTGGTATTGATGCTGTTGGTACGGCTGGTGGAATTGTGGAAGCAGCAGTATGCTACACTGGAGATGTCTCAGATCCCAAGAAGGGACTTTACGACCTTGAATACTATCTCAACTTTGTTCGTGAGCTTGAGGCACAGGGTATCCACGCCCTTGCAATCAAAGGTGAGCAATATATGATATGAACGATGGCCTAAGTACATGCTTTTCACATATGATCATGCTCACATCTTGCGCACATCTTTCATATTCATAAGATATGGCGGGGTTATTGAAGCCCAATGCTGCTTCGCTTCTCGTCGGTGCTATCCGTGATGAGTTTCCTAACCTACCAATCCATGTTCATACACATGACACGGCAGGGACTGGTGTTGCCTCAATGCTAGCCGCGGCTCAAGCTGGTGCTGATGCAGTTGATGCTGCTACCGATGCGATGAGTGGCACGACGGCTCAACCAAGTCTTGGAGCACTCGTCGCTAGTACACAAGGAACAAAGCTTGACACAGGACTGGACTTGCATGAAGTATCGAAGCTGAACGAATACTGGGAAGAATGCCGAGGACTTTATGCTCCGTTTGAGTCAGGACAGAAGAGTGGCTCTGCTGATGTGGTACGTCTTTCAATTTGTTCATATGATATGTTCACATTATAAACACATCGTTACGAACACATGATATGCTCACTTCTAACTTTTCCTTTCCCAGTACATTCATGAGATGCCAGGTGGGCAGTATACAAACCTCTTATACCAGTCCTCTCAGTTGGGCTTGACTGGACAATGGTCTCAAGTTAAGACGGCATATGCCTCTGCCAATCGATTACTTGGTGATATCATCAAGGTGACACCATCGTCCAAGGTGACTGGTGATCTTGCCCAATTCCTCGTAGCGAATGATCTAAGTGAACACGAAGTCATCGACCAGGCCGAAGAGTTAAGCTTTCCCAATAGTGTCATTGAATACTTCCAAGGTTATCTTGGCATTCCTCCCTTCGGCTTTCCTGAACCTCTTCGTACCCGAGTATTAAAAGGGAGGACGATTGAAGGGCAGGACGGACTCTCTTGCTTCGAAGGTCGTCCAGGTGAACAATTACCTGCGTATGACTTTGACTCAACAAAGGCAAAGTTAGAAGAGAAATGGGGAACGGTACGAGATCTGGATGTAATGTCACATGCCTTGTATCCAGCAGTTTTCGATGAGTTCATGGAAAAGAAGAACGAGTTTGGAGAACTTAGTTACCTTGATACACGAACCTTCTTAACAGGTATGAAAGTTGGTCAAGAGCTCGCCGTAAAGCTTGAAAAGGGAAAGCATCTGATTCTTAAACTCATCTCGGTTGGTGTACCATCCCAGGATGGCATTGTAAACATTCAGTTTGAGTTGAATGGACAGCCACGATCCGTACATGTGAAGGATAAGACTGCTGGTGTGCAGGAGACTCAACGTTTGAAAGCCTTGAAAGGCGTAACCGGTTCAATCGGTGCAGCAATGCCCGGAGTTGTGCTTGAGACGAAAGTTAAGAAGGGAGATAAAGTCAAGAAGGGTGATCCACTTGTTCTCATGAGTGCCATGAAGATGGAGACTGTCCTTAATAGTCCCCTTGATGGTGTAGTAAAGCAAGTAGCAGTAACCGCAGGAGATCAGCTCGATGGAGGAGACCTTTGTGTCGAGATTGAGGAGTCGGATTAAGACAGAGAGAGCAGAGACAGAGAAGGTGTTTGTGTTGTTTAGGAAAGTAGTAAGTTAGATAGAAGATTAGTTGTTCAGATGAATCATAACATCATGTAGCGGCATGACCAGAGAGAGACAATGAGACAATTTGTGCACAAGATACTTTTTCAAGGATACCGGGCAGTAGATGCGGAAAAGATTGCAAATATAGCAAGACTATTGCTTGTGCACGGCTAAACATCATGAAGATGGATTGTTTGTCATAGTAGGAGTTATATAGTGTAGCAGTATTACTATTACCTCTGGTAGGGAGATATAATACTTATGCAAAAAAAGACATCATACATCTTACACATCCATCGACAATGAACGATGACTTCATGTGATGATGAGATAAATATATATTACGCTTTTGATGGTTTATCAGCCCTATTCGCTATTGTATTATTCTGTTGCACTAGAAATTGTACCAGTAATGATCCTGAGGTAGGCGGTATTGTTCTCATCGTTTGTGGTATATCACAAGTTATCGCCGGTGCATTATTGGCTACTGTTTTGTATCCTAGTGATTGTATTAACTTCTGGGACGCTCCATACGGCTTTGTCGTTGCGTTAATTGGTTTCTGTTGGATAATGAGAGGTTTTGGTTTACTGTTAGGGGGCGGCACTAGCAACAATGATGATGAACAAGAAAACATGAATAGAATGAATGATGATGAGACAAGTTGCATCCCTCGAAGTCTCATATTAAATGATAAGATTAAACGGGAAGAAAGGAGAAGAAGTAATGTTAGAATTGGTAGCGGCATACATTCTGACAGGAGCCCATTGGAGATCGGAGAAGCCGAATCTCCGCTGCTCCAATCAATTGAGGACGAGATGCCAATAACTTGGGATCGAGAAACAGGAGAACGAATACTCAATGATGACACGAATTTAGAAGTCAAGCAAGCAGAAGAGAATCTGACAAGAGCACAAGAGGCACTACAAAAGGCAAAACTCAAAGAAAGTGAGTTGGTTTAAGATAATGTTCATTAAATATGTAATGTTTATTTTACATATTTTGTGCATATGATATGTTCACATTAAGTAAACATATGATATGGACACATGATATGCTCATGCTATACTTTTCCTTCTCTAGTACATTCATGAGACATTCATGAGATGTCGGGTAGTACTCACTTTCCACTTAAGCCGAGTTGTCCATATGCCCGTCATCATATCTCTACTTTGGTATTGGAAGTACCATATCACTCTACAGTAAATTACATTTATGCATTGGAGAAAGTATGTAACGATGGAAATATTATGTGTAGAGATTGTGTATTGTTGGAAGAAGAGAAAAGGAATGATACTATAGAGGAGACCTCAAAGATATAGCTGTTGAGGAGTCAGAGGAAGGAAAGAAGTTTGTGGAATCATGTAACAACATTGCAAATGATGAGGATGTGGAGGGGAGCTCGCTATCAAAGAGAAGCTTACTATTGATTGCCAATCATCACAATAATGGACGACGAAATTAGTTAGAGCCATTAACATAGAGAACGGGAAATTGTGTTAGAGTGTATAAGTATTATTAGATGACGCACTTTTATTATCAATACCTGCTTTGTTGCGTCATTCAACAAACTGTACTTGCGATAGACACGGCTGTAATAAAGAAATCTGTGCTGATTGTGTTGACAGTAAGGGCCAATGTAGTACATGTTGTTTTGTGGATCTGTGAAGATACATCGGCATTGTACAGCATGTTGAGTTAGTATATCTGATCGGATGAGCACTACTAACGATCAAAACTTAGAAAAGTCACTTTTAGTCTATAATTTCGGATGTTCGTCATGTAGATATGATACATACATGACTATTGATCATTCTCGTGCCGTGATAATACAGTATAGCTAATATAGAGTCATAGAGAATATCTCAAGTAGTTGATGTTGGTTAAGACACGCCCTCTATTGTTGATGTTGATGCCGCCTTGATATGACGGGAATGAGGCAGGTTACATTTATTAGATGAACGGATTCACGAGTAGAAAGGAAGATTGGGTATTTCACATCGGATGTATTGCAATCCTGAATCCTGAAGTTGGCATTGGTAGTTTCATCTAAGTGATCGATAGGTTGGTTTAGTTATTGTATTCAGTTACTCGATCATCAGATGACTCGTCGATGAAAGGTCGTTGGGTATCAGCTCAAATTTGCCGAATTAGCAATACCCCTCAGAAGGCAGACGATACGTTACAATGACAATAGATGCCAAACTAGCGACTAACTAGCGACTAGATAGGATGATAAAATAAGCTTAACATATACATACATTCATATTGTTACTTTGTGCATATTGCACATGAGAAGTACATCGACGAGTAAATGGCTTTATGTTTATGTGAAACAGAATGAACAGTGCAACATTTGATAGCTCTGTCTACCACTCATGGGATGATTCTCCATACGATAGCTGATTCATTTACTTGGTTTCAGCAGCCACGCGTGTGGAAACAACCTCTGTATGGCAAGGTTTGGATCCTGCCCCTTCTCTTCATCTGTTTCCCCATTGTAAAAACGTGCATAATACACACACTTGATATTCTCTCTTGATCTACTGCATTCGAAACCATCCAGTTCTTCAGTATAGGTGCCGTAGTATTCGGTATACTTTTTGGTCGTAATTGTATAAGGACAATGTTGACAGTAAAACACTACCACACAATCACACAAAGGAAGATCCAGCTTGCCTGCTTGGCTCAGGATTGTCTCCGAGTTGTCAAGGAACAATTTGAGCTGTATCATCGCAAAGTTTGTCTCAAGCTCCTCTAGTTGGGCAACTATTCGTGGACATTCAGTCTCTGTTTCTAACCAAACTCTGCCTTGAAACGATCCTAGTTGCTCATCAGTCGGTGGCTTGTTGCAGGTTATACTATGACCATTCAACCAATCTTCCTTCTGACATGCCCTTGAACAATACGACATACAGCCACAGCCATTACATTGCAATACCTCTGTTCTGCTAAGCGATTTGTTGCATCGACAGCAATATGAACCATTCAGGGCAAGAATTGATCTAATCATACCTAATAATTTCTTGCCTAAGAGTACCATATTCGTATTCTGTTCCAATTCTATTAACCTCGCCTCAATGACTGCCTTCTTGCTTCGTATTGCCTTTGCAGTCTTCTGGTGTAATGATAACGAATGAACAGCTGTTAATATCGATGAAATAGTCTTACAGAATATAGATGCACAACCATCACTTAATGATATATAATCCTCGTAACGCCCAATGAAGTTCAAGCACATCTCAATTATCCCAGAACGAATGGCAAAAGCAGTGCGGGTGTCGCTCGGGAAGCCTTTGTCCATACGGGAGTTTTCCAGTATCATTGAATATGATATGATAGCCACATTTGAAGCGCTATCATAATCATCCATATACTTGAGACCCGTATCAATCACTTCCGAGATAATATTTTTGTCTACACAATCTGCCTCTGTGACAAGGAATCGAAGAATGGTAAATGCATAGGCTACCCAGTCTTCAGTTCCAGCCTTTCCCTGTTGTAACATTCCAGCCGTATACGATATCATACAGTTGGGATCGTTCCCCACGATGGGAGTCATACCCATGGCTTGTAACCGATTTTTGAATTTATTTGAAAGGATGTTACTGTCACCTTTAGTTTGAATCGCATCAGCCATTAAACAAATCGATGCATCTCTTCCCAATCGAACAATGGTTTCACACTCGTTGTTAACTAATTCATCAACAATATCAGGACGATGCTCGGCTTCCCAATATCCCCATTGGACAATAGAAGAAAGCAAACCATCATGCTGCAAAAGAGCTTCAATCACCTCCTCGTTCTTCTTTTCTTTATCCCCAACATTGCTACGTAACATACCGTAAATTAACACAACAAATACCGTAATCCCCTCTCTCCATAGTAAGTTACTCTTGAAGAAGAGACGGTCGGTATCATTGCACATACAACTAACTAACGGACCAATATTCTCAGCAATTTGTAAACTACGATTTGGTTCTAACTCATATACTTTTAACAGCACTTTTATCCATGATAAAGGAGATTTTAAATCTCCGCCAATACTGTCCGTTACTTGATCAAATGTCTCGTGTTCACATCGTTTCAAAAAGTCGAGTACTGTTGGAAGTATATCACATAATGAAACGTTATCAACTACTAATATACTACCACCAACTTGATGTACCTCTAATGGAGTATTGGATAGAATTGTTAATGCATCTGTGACTTTATCGTCACCACACTTTACCAACGTATTACATTTACTCTGCTGACTCTTATCAATATAAGTACAACCTGATGGACAGTAAATGATACCAAGATTCTTAGCTTCTGCTTGAGATTTTGCGGCCTTACGCTGCTGCCCTCGTTTCTTCTTAGACGATGATACCATTTGAACTGCAAAACAAATTATTCTTTTGACTCTATTTCTATTCTCGTCTCGTTATTAAACTTTATATCTGTTGTTGATTGTATATATTTGATGACTAGACTTCACGAAGGGCCAATTCATCGTGTAATACAATAATACAATTGCAAAAGGAGGATATTTTGTGTGTGTTTTTTACTATATATAGATTGTGGCAATATGGTGCACCTTATGTGTACTTATGTTTGTAGTTGATTTCGTATGTATCCAAGTACGACAATATCTACCGTATAATATAGTTGCAAGTAGTGGTAGTGCTACTATTTCGAGCGTGAAATCTGACTCTGACGGAGTACCAACATAAAGTTCCACATTGCAATGTGTACTGCAAGGTTTATTGTGTCGTAACTTGAATACTTTTTGTGCATCAAAATTTTTTATCTCAACTTTTCTTATACTTTTTTGTATGTTGTGCTGTATATCTTGCGTAGAAAGTTCAACAGATACCGTCTAGTACTTCATAAGGATATATTAGAGTAATTAGGGTATTTGGATGTCGAATCAATACGCGAGAGGCGTCGTCTCTTGACCTTGGTTGCAATCTCATTTTGACTATCGAATACGATATCGACTATCATTTTTTATTCCACTTGTAAGCATTTCCTTCCCCACTTGCCTCCACCGACCTACCAATTAGATTGCAAAACACAAATAAATGACGGCTCTCTAATACGCCGCTAAATATACAACAAATAAACAACAACAATACAACAAATAATGAATCCATCAGCAGGTGAATGGAAGCCATCAGCTTCCGCTTCCGAATTTACACCCTCCACAGCAGCTCCGCCACCGCCTACACAAACTACACAACCAGCACCACCATCCACTCAATCGTCATCGTCCGATATTGACGAATCAGATCCATTATGGCAATTGGTACTAACTAAAATATGTGAAGGTGATCGTGATAGGGCAACTAAGTTAATTAATAATCCTGATTCGTTAACTCAATATCCAGAGGGTGAGCTTTTGTGCGTGTTGTGTTATATTGTTTTCAATAGAGTTGTATAATTTTTGCTCACATCACATGTCTCTCTTGTTCTCTACCCCCACAATACACGCATAACAATGACAGTCGAGGCATTAATTGCAACAATGAGTGATAATCCAATGGATGAAGATGACGATGATTGGGATAAGCAAGGAGACGACGATACGCCCGCCGCGTCCGCTGCTGACGAGTTGGCAAGCAAGGTTGATGATATGAAAATTGATTCCACTTCTTCCTCTTCACCACCCAAACCATCACCAACCAAAGCAGCTAAACAACAAAAACAGTCATCAGAAATGGTAGTAGATGCAGTCGAAGGTGATCCACGTGAACATTTAAATTTAGTATTCATTGGTCATGTCGATGCGGGCAAATCAACATTATCAGGTAACATTTTATACCTAACTGATAATGTTGATAAACGTACTATCGAAAAGTATGAAGCCGAGGCTAAAGAACGTAATCGTGAATCATGGTTCCTAGCCTTCATCATGGATACGAATGAAGAAGAACGTGCCAAAGGCAAGACAGTCGAGGTAGGCCGCGCGACATTTGAAACTGATTCACATCGTTATTCAATATTAGACGCACCTGGACATAAGAATTATGTACCAAACATGATCATGGGTGCCTCGCAGGCAGATGTAGGCGTATTGGTAATTAGTGCACGTAAGGGTGAATTTGAATCAGGATTTGATAAGGGTGGACAAACACGTGAACATGCCTTACTAGCCAAGACATTGGGTGTTAGTTATTTAGTAGTTGTTATTAATAAAATGGATGAACCGACAGTTCAATGGTCCAAAGAACGGTATGATGAATGTTTATCCAAATTACGTCCTTTCTTAAAAGGATGTGGATTTAAAATTAAAAAGGAGGTAAAGTTCTTACCAATCTCGGGATTAAATGGTGCCAATGTTAAGGATGAGGTTCAAAGTTCCGAATGTGATTGGTGGGGACCAATGTGGAAGGCAGGAGATAACAATACAAATCAACCTACATTAATGTCATTACTCGATAGTTTGAAATTAACAGGACGTGATTCGAATGCACCGGTACGTATCCCGGTATTAGATCGATATACCGATAGAGGTACTATTGCCATGGGGAAAGTGGAAAGTGGTACAATCCGTCCGGGGATGAAGATTACCATGATGCCGACACGGCAGACCTACAAGATTGATGGATTGTGGGCTGAGGAGACACCATTAAAGTCGGCACGGCCGGGAGAAAACGTATTAGTGAAAGTTAATGGTGCAGGTATGGAGGATGTACAGAAGGGATTTGTCATCTGTACCGATCCGCCATGCCGGTCGGTATCAAAGTTGATTGTTCAAATTATGATTATGGATTTACCCGAACAAGCCAAGATCTTAACCGCAGGATTCCAAGCCGTATTCCATGCCCATTGTGCCGAGGAGGAGGCAACCGTTACCAAGATATTTGAAACTACCGATCGTAAGGGTAAGACAATCAAGGGTGCGGCATTTGCCAATGTTGGTATGACGGTTATCTGTATGATTGATTTAGAAAGGACTGTGCCGTGTGAAACATTTGAGGATTATCCGTTTTTGGGACGGTTTACCTTAAGGACGGAGGGTAAGACTTGTGCTATTGGTATTATTAAGAAGTTACCTCCCAAGAAGGAGTAAACATATTAACATTACGCTAGAGTATACGTATGGGGGATAAGGTATACGTATCGGGGATATTATGGGGTATAGACGGATGTGTTGTTGGATTGATTAGACGTGGTGGAGATGTTTCATTGCAATAATGAAAAGGAGGGTTAATGTATTAGTACTAAAATTAAAAGATAAGATTTGGGGAATCTCATGACTTATTTTATGTAATGCCTATCCGTATACCCACACGAATATACCGTTTGCACACCTCACCTAATTGGCACGGCGAGACATTACCTGTCTCTAACTCCCCATGCCCATATCAAAAAGTCGGAGGGGATAAGCCGAGGCAGGATAAGGCATTTTGCTTTCCCCTGTCAGAACTTCTCCTAGTCATATGCCTCTATTGTTACTTAACTTTATATCTCATCATACCTTTCTAATACTACTCTTTCTTTGTTGTTGGATTAAGAAGACGGGGAGTACCAGACTAAACCCTAAGACGGACAAGACTAATAAGACTGAAGGATACACAATACAAGAGGATACAGAAGACTCTAGATGAGGTAGTAGTAGTAGGAGTATTACTTGTTAACTAAGTATCATATGTGATCTAAATAACCGATGGATAAAACGATTGCTTGCTGAATGTGTCCAGTACCCCTCACTACTCGTACTTCATGTTTCCCCCGATCGTTATGCCTCGTCAGATACCTGTATCTACCAGTGACATATATCCCTCTTAATCATCAATACTACTAATAGTATTGATTATCATCGTCTGCTGCAGCAGCTTCATCCCTTTGATTACTCTTGATCTCATCTAAGTATGTCTGGTATAACCGTAATGCTTTTGTATAATCTTCTTTTGTTGCGTGTCCATCCTTGTATAACTTTTGGATCCTATTCAACGATTCAGCTATACCACCTCTAACTGCAATCGTGTAATGTTTCAATGCTCTGTCCATATTTCCTTCTAAAATACCTAGATTATACCTTGCAGTTTCACACCCTTTCATAGCTCCCAACTCAAAGTAGTGACTGGCCTTCTTCTCGTCGACTTCTACTCCTCTACCACGACCATAAGCATTGCCAATGTTGGCATAACTTTCAGCATGACCAAGCTCAGCTGCTCGATGGTAGAGTTCTAATGCCTTTGCATGATCTTGTGTGTATCCACGTTCCCCGTATTGGTATCTCGAACCCAGGTCATAGATTGCTAATGGATCACCAACCTCCACTCGTTTCTTATCTCTTTTAATATGATCCTCCGCTGATTTAGGCGGTGGAGTTCTGCAAAAAGGACACTTTCCTTCTTTGTCTATTTTGTCCATGGCATGAAGGCATCCAGTGCATATTCTTTTCCCACAACATGCCATGTAATTCCATCCTGTGTTTAATGTCGGTAATCGAAGGAAACAAATTGGACAATCTTCTTCGGATGGAGGTTGCTTGAATAGTTCTATATCATGTAACTCCGCAGCAATTCTAAGTTCTTCATTATGTTTCTCAGTTTCAAGTCTGATATGTTTCTCACACTCTTTCTTATGCTTCTTTTTATGTACTTTTTTACAAACCGCGTTACAATACTTTACTTGTTTGCACTTGTTACATGTGTTCATATCATTATCAATGCCCTTCTTACCGCAATTGGCACATACTGATATATCATCTGTATTATTATTTTTGTTATTGATTGAATCTATACCTAGTGTCAAACCGCTACTACTAATGCTACACTGAGCAGCGAGCTCGTCACATAATTTGTTTTCACATATACCATCTTCTTTTTCGGTATTATTCATTTTGTATACTACTCTGCTATCAATAAAAAGCTACTGATACTTCATGACGTATAGATATGTAATAATAATACTACGCCAATGTATATATACCCACAGCGTTTTTATTATTTGTAGAGTATTGAGACAGTTGCAAGTTGCAAGTAATTACAAAACTAAGACGCTTCTCTCTACTTTTTTTGTGTATCGTTCGTGTATGGCCTCTTTACACTACGAATAACTAATTCACAAATTGATGAGACGTAAGTAGTAGACGATAAGTAAACAGGAGTGCTTAATATATATTGTACTAAAAATTGACAAAAAACTTCTCTCTGAAGCTTTTAGGGGAGAACAAAATCCACTTTGCAAGTTTCAGTTCCTCTCTCTCTTCCTCTCTCTACGATCTAGCGTAGCTAGTGATAAGTTTGTCCTTGAATAAATACACCCTAATGTGCGTTAAACCATTCAATTAGTGGTGTTAATTAACCGTTATTGTTGCTACGTGTATCGTCGACGAGTGTGGTAGGAGCTGCGACTAGAAAATATAAAAAAACACATAAACAAGTACCTTAGTGACATAATGTTGTTGTTATGATATTATGAAACCAAATTGCAGTAGTGGATTATTATCGAAATATATCAATTATCGGTTATACCATTGGTTAGATAGACATTGCAGTTACTACGACAAAATAGAGTACATCTCACCAGTCCAGCGATTTATAAAGTTTTGCTGCAATATAAAACAATACCATTAATAAGTATATTGAAATTATAATTACATTAGCATACATATCGTTTAATAATCATGCCTACTGCACATAAGGTTCTCGTCAAAGCGGGTGAATCTGCCCTGGGCCGTACTAGTGCTGCCGCCGCTTTGATTCAATTGAAATCAAATACAAATACCAGTAGCAGGTACATGGAGTGAGGCTGAGCATAAGTTATTCCTCCAGGGATTAGAACAACACGGTAGGAAGTGGAAGAAGATCGCAGCTGTAGTTGGGACGAGGACAAACGAACAGGTACGAACTCATGCTCAGAAGTATTTTGCTAAATTGGAGACATTGGAAAGTGCTAAAAAGTTGGAAGTGGAAGATGAGCCAATGATGTGTCGTATGAGTTGGGATGAAAGATTTCAGCAGCTCGTGGAATACAAAGAGCAAAATAGACACTGCCGAGTTCCGAGGAAGTGCAAAGCCAATTCACAATTGGCAACTTGGGTAAAGAATCAGCGCACTGCATACAGGAAGAATAAGCTCTCGGCTGAGCAGATTAGAAGTCTTGAGGGTATTGGATTTGTATGGGTATTACAGAAGCAAGAACGCAGTGTGGTTTGGGACAAAAGACTTGAGGAGCTCAAACAATACAGGCAAGCGAAGGGAGATTGCAAAGTTCCTCACCGGTGCAAAGCCAATCCACAGTTGGGGGAGTGGGTGAGTACTCAGCGCAAAGCATACAAGAAGGGTAAGCTTTCGCCTGAGCAGATTAGGAGTCTTGAGGATATTGGATTTGTATGGAAACCACCTCGAGGGGGACATTGATATAATAGTTACAATAGAGTTAGATACATAACCTAACATGTGTACAATTGACATCTATCTATTCCTTATGAAAAGTATACATATCATATGTCTGTAAGATAGTTTTAGGAACCTTTGCTCATAGACATATTCTAAACTCTCTTCACAGACGTTACCTTCTTATCAGTAGTGGTATTCCTAGTCGATCCGCCTTCTCCTCCACTACCACTACTTCTAGTATCCTCATGTGTTAAATCATTCACAAACTTATCATACATATCACCCATCTTACCATCCCCCGGCAATGTCGAGAAGATGTTCATATCACAAGCTTAAACATCTGTGCTAGTCAGTGCTAGTTAAAGTAAAGTAAATAGCAACCTGATCTAATGCCTCGAGTCCGAGTACCTCTTCTCAAATTTTAGAGTAATTTAGTTATGCGACTATAGGAAGAGCTAGAGGTACACTACTGCAAATTAAAGTTCCTGCTGTGATAGATACAAACACCTTTATCTTCAATATTTATCAATGGTATTGATGATTGCATAACTAGCGGACAAGAATGTATTGCAAAAAGACAATTAAGATACCTCTGTTTTTAGATTATATTTTGCTCACATCATGTGTCACTTTTATTAAGTTCATTGTGATTGCCTGTAATAGATTCGAGTATTACCTCTTGTCATCTTGTATTGATGGTAAGATGTTGCCCCCTTTTTGTCAGATATGATCTTATTAGATATTAGTTTCCATATTCATGATCTTAGTCCCACGGGGTATATCGCTACTTCCATGGTTGAGTCGCATTGCTATTACTAAAACTAAACAGGGCAACTACTTCCTCTTTATATCATTTGGCATGAGTATATTGATAGGTTAATGTGATATAAAGTTTCTTATCATTATTGACCTTGTAAACATGGGTAACAAATTTAAATTTGAATATCGTTGCTATATAATGTTGCTGTTTCCCTATTGTTCTATACTGTTTATCCATTTGAACGTAATGTACTACTAATCTAACTAATCGTCTCACTTTTTGATTCATCTATTGAACTCAAGAAGTACCCAATTGTTATAATATCAATTACCAATTACATCCCAAGCTTATACGCTTCCCCATCATTTACTAAATGAATATTATCAAACCCATTATTGGCATGTTCCTTGCCCTTCTTGTCGGATTATCTTCGGCAACATCTCCTGGAGGATGCAAGTTACTTTGCAACGACATGTCTCAATCTTTACCAAGAGTTCAGATGTGTCAATCAGCTCTCCAATCTTCTCCTGCTTCCGCGTCCATGAACTATCATCACTGCCTCAAGGGTAGGAGTCTATCTCTTCGTAAGACGTGTCTTCCGATGTGTATAAATGAAGAGATTGCACTTACATCATATGATGCTTGCAGTACCAAGTACCGAAGTCGGGACCAGATATCTTGGTGTCGAAAAGGTTATGAAAACACCTTTAACTCGATGGCTTCGCTTCTCGGTGTTGATCGGGATCAGGAGAACGTCACACCCATTCATGACGAGTCTATCAACATTGCCACTTCAATTGAAGAGGAGTCCTTGATTGAAGAAGAGTTCTTAACGATTGAAACTATCATCGACAGTGAAGAAGTACCAGTGAAGAATGAATCAGTCTCTCTCGTGCTTGATGTTCATTCGGAAGAGTCTTCCTTGTTGACATTCGATGATGAGGAGAAGACTATCCTTCAAGCCTCTACTACCTTTAACAAGACGAACGATTGGACACCGATGATTACCAATTCAAGTAACGTCCATATCGAGCGATTGTTGTTGATGCCTTTTTACATGCCTGATCAATACTTTACCCATACGGTCCCATGTCTTGTTGACGAGACAAGTTTGTCGTTTGTTATTGTTAAGGATGACGTTGGTACTTCTTTTGATGTATCTGCAGAGAATAAACTTGATCAACCTGATTCGAAAGAAGTACTCCCAGCTGTTGGACACGATACCCTCGAACCCTCTTCCATTGTCTGTATTATCTTGACAAGTATTACCGCCGTCTTCTTTGCATCCATTATCATTTGGTTATCAGCTGTTCATTGTTGGGCTTTGCTCGTTGGTATCATCAGTTGCCTCAAATCGACTACCTGCGTTGGACGTGCCTCCCTTACTACTCGATACATTGTTGATACATTGATGTACAAACGAGCCATCTTCTTAATGATGACGTTCATCTCCTTCTTGAGATGTGGAATGAACACAACTACCAATCTAATTCGAATCCTGCTCTTGCCGATTGACTCATTATTCAATATACCTCGTTGGGTATGTTGTGTCTACGGACCAAGTTCATACGGAAGAAGCGTCTTTGATATCATGTTCAATTCAAACCCTAAACAAGGACCCAAACGATGCAAGGTGGCATCAACTCTCAGTGACATCTTTCAATGCCTCCTCGATACGGGTCAAGCGTCTCTTCTCAAGCTGATACGATTGCCATTCGCCTTGGCTCGTCTAGTTCAAGTCTTAGCAATCATACCATGTGTCCTTTGCTTATCAGTTGCTGTATCCATCTATGAAGATATGATCGGCATGATTCGTCTGATCCGAGTATCGATTGTCAAGTTTCATGTCATTATCATCTATTCGGCTATTGTACTACCCTTCATTGAGGCCACCCGAGACTGTCTATACCACATCCAAGCTTCTATCTTTGGCATGGCTCGTTGGATTCAAGCTTTGGTTGTCATATCATATGCCGTTGTTCATTCGGTTGCTGTATCAATCTCATACGACATCAGAGCCTATCTACTCTTCATTCAGGCTTCTATCTTGGGCTTGGCTCGTCGATATCATGTCATGGTTGCCATATCATATGTCATCATCCTCTCAGTTGTTGAATCAATTTTCAAGGCTGCCCGTGGCTATATCAGGATTTCAATCTTTGGTGCGGCTCGTCTGATTCAAGTCCCCATTACCATATCATGTACCCTTGTCCAATCGGCTGTTGCAACCATCTCCAAGACTATCGGAAACTTTCTATACCACGTTCAATCTTCTCTTGGTGGTATGGCTCGTTGGATTCGAGCTTTGATTGTCATATCATGTGCCCTTGCCTATTCGGTTGTTGAGACGATCTCCAAGGCCGTTCGTGGCTGTATACATTCCACCCAAACTTTCATCTTTGGCATGGCTCGTCGGATTCAAGTCTCCATTATCATATCATATGTCCTCGCCCGTTCGGTTGCTGTATCACTCTCAAACGATGTTAGAGGCTGTCTATACCACATCCTATCGCCTCTCTTCGGTATACTTCTCGTGCCTCATTGGTATTGGAAGGAGTTTGGGCCGTACTCCCAAGGGCGGAGTGTGTTTGACATACTCTTCAAATCAAATCCACACCAACGACGCAGACTCAAGCGTGGTGGCCAAGTTGCATCACGGAGACTGAACAATATCCACACATATACATCGTCTGATCAGTATCCACCCTGGCATTTGTACAGGCAGTTCGATCCAGTCATCTATTCAACTATTCACGGTGCCCGTTCATGTATTGCAATGGTCAACGAGCTCCTCTGGGCATACTGGCTGTATATACGAGTACTCTTTGCGGCAGTATACTTTCAAGACTATCTCCGAGGCTATTCGTGGCTGTATACATTCTACCCAGGCTTCATTCTTCGGTGTGGCTCGTTGGATTCAAGTCTCCACTATATCATATCATATGTCCGGTCACTGCATCAACTTGAACGACGTTGGAAGCTGTCTGTATCAACATCAACACCAGATCATCTATAAAACAACACCCCACAAATGGCTTTGGAGACTGTACAACTCCTGCCACCCTTTGCTTGCTTTTGATTGATTTGCTCGTCCCTACCCAGACTACTGATCACAGTTTGGACAAGGGCCTCATATTCTTCTTTATAACCTCACTACTCATATTAATAATCAACATCATCATCAATTGGTAGTTCTTAATAATCAACATCATCATTAATTGGTAGTTAATAATCAACATCATCATCAATTGGTAGTTACAGTAGTATACTAATTGGACTTTATTCTTTTGTTTTTGTTGTTGGATTATGTTGTGGCTTCTGTTTTGATCGTTCTGTTGTGGCTTCTGTGTTGTTGGTTTCTGTTTTCATACCCCCACCTACTTGTTCTTGGGAACGAACTGAACTTCATCCACCTTTGTTCTGGAACGAACTGAACTTCATCCACTATTCTTAGTTCTTGGGAACGAACTGAACTTCATCCGCCATTGAAAGTCTGGAGCACAGTCCTCAGAGCATCGGCCTAGGAAACCATGCCAAGCCTTCG
>Ga0214477_100162_pt1 | contig 46104 bp, 30 predicted proteins | sample M1_20Mar14CPVII9_FD_165058 | JGI IMG/M metagenome (GOLD analysis project Ga0214477, IMG submission 165058) | Marine eukaryotic communities from Monterey Bay, California, United States - M1_20Mar14CPVII9sort6BwellC16 | ecosystem: Environmental > Aquatic > Marine > Unclassified | place: USA... | reverse complement strand
TATCATCAAGGTTGAAAGTACCACCCCTTGCTACAATAACATCATCATCTTCCTCTTCTTCATCATCATCGGGTAGTACAGATAGTACAACTAAGGATAACTCCACTACTAATGATAACACAGAGGTAGAAAAGAAGAAGAAACAAGGTCGTAGACGGAGTCTAACCAATCATCTTAATTCAATAGATGAACAAGCAAATGGAAGTAAGATTTCAGCAGATTGTTATAACCACATCTACAACGAGGGTCAAAAGGTTGTGTATACAAATTCCGAAGGATCATGTCTCGCGGTCATTACCAAAGTACATTATGACGATGAACTGCAGCCATACTATACTATTGAAATAGAGGGCAGAGAGAAGCAAACTGACAACAATCACTTGTCTCGCTTCAATGAATCCGAATATGAATACTTTAATGAAGCTCATACTACTGCCAGTAGTAGTCAATTTGAAGATGATTCTCTTGTTGCAATGGCCAAAAGGATGGATGATTCACAAACGATAATCAGTGATCCATCATTAATTTCATGTGGTACTAAAGAAAAGGCTGCCATGCTTACTCTACCGAACCTGCCAAACATTACAAAGAAGTTAGGTATGAGTAAAGGGAAACAACCAACTTCAAGCCAAGAGAAAGATCCTCCGTTACATTCAGATGATGAAGATGACAAAAGAAGTATCTGTTCTGATTCATCCTCATCTGCTTCTGTTGAAGTATTTGATTACAATGGCATGACACGAGAACAAGTCATGTCAATGAAAAGGGAAAGAAATTCTCCCATTGATGCTCCCATCGGTAGTAACGAGGAAGGCAGACGATCTTGGGGAGGGACAGGGGAAAAGAATGGCGAGACTCGCCGAGCCAGACGACACAATAGATCACCTACTGAAGACAAAAGAACAAGTAGACATCATTCTAGCTCAAGAAGTAGAAGGAAGAGAAGAGATAAGGATCGGAAACGACGACAACATAAACATGATGATGTCTTATTCTGTGAATTCATAATCTTTAAAGTTGCTACACTGTTATCTCCTGGAGAATCTGTAATGTCGATTGCCTTGAGATAGGCATTCATTTCTCTCATAAGATGCTCCTGTCTGCTCGATAGGATACTGAAGTCTTGATCATCCATTGTATTATGATATATTATATATTATATTCAATAATGTAGAGACACCTCAATTGCAATTCAATGACATGCCGTAGTATGATATTATGATGTGTGTGTGTTCATCGATAAAATTTATCGAGTAGGATATCTCGAAGAACTCAAACGACGTCGTATGGCTTACAAACTACTATAAAACTATTATTGATAACAATATGATACTATGTATAAAATAGTTCCGGTGCCGCCAGTTTGTAAGTGATAGTTAGAGGCGCCTTCATTCTTCATCAATCACACAAACAACTAAGGTCTTGGTCATAGTCACTTATATTTCTCTAAGGCACAGCCCAAGTTACTCTCAGTATTGGGAGTCTATTGGCGGTAAATGGGAGATGTATGATCTCGCTCTACTAAACTTTTATATTTCTTTCATCAGTTTGGAGCGTAGGGTGGAACTTTCATATACTGCCCATGCATCATTGGTCTAGTCTCGTGCTCAAGTTCAAGCATCTTTTCTCCTGTGTTCATATCCAGTATATCTTTAAATCTAAAAGTTCGTGATGCTTTCGCCTCCTCCCATGTATCGCAACTATCCAGATGAGTAAATCTTGGGTTGGTCCATATCATATCTCTCCTCTTCAATGAATTGTATGTCTTTTCAAAGTCTTTAATGTAGATACATGCATGAACTCCTTTCATTTGTTTGATACTATCGTCTGATAATTCTTCATGTTCTGTGTAAACCATGTGCACTCCCGGACCAATACAGATCGCTGCTATTTCATCTGTTTTTGTTACTTGACAATCTAATACCTTTTCATAAAAGTCTACAATTGAATCACAAGTACCTTTTCGACAGGCAATTTCAACATAACGTATCCCCGGGTTAGTGCGAACAGCCATTCGATGATATCCGTAATCTCCTTCTGAATGCAGCCTAACCATCTTTGGTATACTGTCATCTAATGTTGAATGATGTTCATCATCTATTGATATATCATATAAATGTATAATATTTCCATAAGGACATGTTACTGTCATCATCTTGTCATCTTTGTCATCTACAATGGAAAATAATGTATCTTTCAATTCTTCCTTTGCAGTATCCAATCTATCTCGTATACGCGGTAGACTTGGTACAGTTAATCCAATACTACCAGTAATTCGTTGTGGTGAATCAATATCAGTAGCAGCTGCTAAATGAAACTGTTGCTGTCCAACATTATAATGATTAGACTTGGAATTGTGATCTCTCTCAGCAGTAAATCCTAAAAAATCGATGTAGAATTTCTTTGCAGTATCCATATCACCAACAACGAGGTTGAGATGTTCAAGCCATACAATACCACCGAGATCTAATGATTGTTTTTGTACATTTGCAGAGCTATCTTGTACTATTTTGCGCAAGGCAATGGGGCCAAGTGATGTGGATATAATTTTACTGGTCAATATTGACGATGATGTTGTAGGCATTGTAAGAGAAGACACCCTCTCAATCACCACGAAAGCCACCAATAATATAAGGAAAGCTGATAAAAAGGATAATGGGATTGCAATCGTCATCGGCTGCCACAAAAGGAGGAAGGAGAGAAGTAACATAGTGTTGGAGGAGAATAAAGTTTATTCCACAAACGGGTTTGGTATCCTTTCATTTCCCTCCCCTTCATACTGACATGATCTCTCAATCGATCGATATACTGTGCTCATTGTATTTGGACACTGCAGTGTTGTATTCTTCCATTTTAAAGGTTAGTTGAGTATTATTGTTTCGGCGGCTGTGTTTGAATTGATGTTTATATCTTCTTCTCTACCTATGAACTCGGTGCACGATAGGTCATAGGTTTCTGGTCTGGTGGGGAATATAAGGGATATATAACATGATTGCAGCTAATCTTTACTATTGCCCTCTCTCTATCCATTGCAATTACATTCACAATTAACTTATCCGAAATAGCATATAAGTAATCTTCACAATACATAACAACGCAACAGCATTAATAACATGAGAACATCTAAACAATTACAAAGAGAAAGACGACAACAGCTTGATGAAAAGTTAGCATTATCTCATCCAAGTAATGAACTATTAGAAGATTTAGCAGCCCAATGCACAAAGGACCCCTCGGCAGATCATAAATTTCAATACGCATTTGCCTTAAGTAAATCATCCAATGAACAGGAGTTACATTATAGTATAGCAATGTTAGATAGTTTGTTAAACAGTGGTTATGAACATCAAATAGATTGTATGTATGGCTCTGCTACCGCAAATTACTTGCTTGGAGAGTACGACAAGAGTAGGTGCGTTGTGGTTATGTGATATTAGTTAAAGTGCATTCATTATAATTGTTTTAAACATTACTTTATACATGTAGGAATATATGTGAGGCAATACTGAGGAATAGACCCGAGAATGTGTTGGCTGCAGAATTGCACACCGCCAGCATCTGTGCAAAGGATGATGCAGATGAAAAGAAGGTTAAACAAATTGCAGTGGGAGGAACAGTGGCAGTAGCAGCCTTGGGCGTTGCAGCCTTGATACTGGGTGGTGCTGGTAAGAAAAGATCATAGAGACAAATGAGAGCTAGAAATTGATACTTAAGTTTTAGACTTTATAGTTATGGACTAAACAAATTCCAAAGTTCTATACCTCCTTCAACTGATACAACAAATTGCCTACAGTTAATGATTTTGGCTTTAATCTCTTCGTCATCCTTGAGGGCTGGGTACAGTTGCATCAATTCATTAACTCGTTTCATAGTCAAACCAATACAATCTGGTAAAAGAACTATTTTCTTCTCTAACATGAACGACAGAGACAATCCACAAAAGGTCCTTGCAGAAGTAAGGTCATCATCAGCTAAAGTCATTGGTAAATCACACACAGATGTGAGTATCTTCCCAAACATTTCTGGGTAACACACATACTTCTTTAGAAGAGAAGTCATATCACTAAGTGAAGTTGATAAAACATATGAACTTGTACTTTGTGATTCTTTATCAGCCAAGTATATCTCCCAGAGTGCATTGCATGCTGTAGTCTCTAGAAGTGTGTTTGTAGGATCGTCACTATGGTCTCCAGCTAGACAAATCCTTATCGCCACATTTGCTAGAGGTATCTTTTCATAGAAGGCACCCTCCCTATCATCTTGACTTGATACAAGCCCTCTGTAGGAGCTAACAGCGGTAGTAATAAGCTTGAGACACTTGCACCTCAATGTGTCAGATGGCAATGTCGATGATACCTCTCTCCAGTTGAGAATACCATGCAACCATGATAAGAAACCTTGTCTGTTGATTAGATGGTTCAAAGATCGTGCACCCCCAGACTGTAACAAGCTCTCAAGTACTTCAATTGTCAAGTACACCTCGCTCTGACTCTCAGGGTTGTCAATTAGACTATCAAATGAGCTCATGATGAGTTCCGGAACATGATGTTGGGAGATGATTCTGTAGCAGTATTCGTCCACGGCACCGTCTTTCAACGTCTGGAGAGCCCAATTCCTTTCTGTCCAACAGCGTGATAGCTCATCTGATGATGAACAGTATAACAACAAGAAGGCAGGTAGGCCAAAGCAATCTTGAAATGCACCATGATAGTCTGACAATCGAAGAAAGAAGCGATTTATTTGACCGTACATGTCAATTCTTGGCTGTGAGAGAATCAACATCGCCTTGGCGAGGAATACGGCTGACACAGCAGGAAGCATTGGAATATTGAATCTTTGAGTCGATGTCATGCCCCCAAGCTCTATACCATCATCTTGATCGTCTTGTTTTTGCATTTGAATCGCTCGTCGGACTGCCAATCCTCGTTGTATAGAATTCAATATCATTTCTTGTTGTGGCCGTTCACGCCATGACTTTAATCCTTGAGCTTCTGGCATTTGCAGAGCCTTCAAGAAAAATCCACAGATGGCAACGGCCACTTTACGTATGGATGGACAACGTGATGATAGAGAGGCAATGGCAAGTGCAATACCTCCCTTGTCAGCCAATCTACGGCAAAAGTTACCATAAGCTCGACGACTGGCAACTTGATCGGGATTGGTTTCCTCACGGTAGTCAGGGTCGTCGTCTTCATCGTTGTCTTCAAGAGAGGTTGGGGTTTCTTTTTCATCCTCGTGTGGTAGATTTGCCTCTAAAGCAGCTAGCATGAGTGGAAGTACAAAGCCAGGAGAGTATCGAATATCACCTCCAGATCCTCTCCATTGATCATTTCCTTGTGTCTTTGTTAATCTTGATATGGCAGTGGTACTACCATTGCTGCTCTCATCGTCATCGTCAGTCATACCATCGTCTTCTGAAAAACTAGATGACTCTTCCTGTCCATCTTGCATCATTTTGGTGGTACTACATTCAATGTCACTTATACTCGTAGGCTCGAGTGTATCTGCATCTGGAAATTGAGAAAGGGTTGATTGGACCCGGTCAAGGTCAACTGCAATAATTAACCATTCCCAACTCTCATCTTCTCCAACTTTGTCAGTTTGATCTTTACTCAATCTCCCCCAACGAAGATCATTCATCATTACTTCGTCTTTACCACAATCGTGTTGCTCATAGAGGAACATCAATCTTCTGAGTGATCTATCTGCAACATCTGTACCAGCATTATAGGCCGAAAGTATCGATGCCCAAGTTTCACTCTCGACTTTCACATGTTTGCAGTCCAGAGAAAGAGTGCATAACAAGAGATGAATCAGTTCCAACTTGACTGCTTTGTTGCCACTTAAAGCAGATTGAAACGATGAGTGAGAGACAGCCATGGCGTGTATTTGCGATGGGCGTATGCTCCCTAAAGCACCCCGATTCGATGACATTAGTAAGCGGATAGTCTTCAAACAACCTTTAGATGGCAACGATAATTCTTCACTCGATTCCATCATGCCATATTTAAGGCAGGCAATAATGCAGCTGTCAATAGCTTTTGATGATAGTGCAATGGTCTCGTCATCAAAAGAGCTAGAATGCTGAATCATGGAGGCAAGTGAGGCGACTATTGACTCTACAACGTCAGCTTCCGCTTTCTTCTGAGACCTCATCATTCTCTTTATATGCTTTGGAAGTACTTTGCAGCACCGGATAAAGGCTTTTGTTAGCAGATGTGATGAGACTTCGGTGTCTTGAGTAGACTCGACACAGATTGCCAACTTCATCAGTTGTATCTCCAGATCAATGTCCAAGACGAGCGATCCCTTATCAAGCCTTTTAAACGCCTCGATCAGCATCTCTTGTGTCTCAGTTAGTAGAAGTCGATTTGAACACAACGTCTCGAGCACTTCAATTATCATTTCAAGTGATACACCCTCAGATAGATCTCGTTCTCCCAGTAAGCAAGATAGGAGGCTTTTTCCTATGATACTTGCAGCCTTGACAAAAGACTCGTCTTCAAGAACTGCACTGCAATCTTTCTGTTTGTATGCCTGAAGCACAAATGTAGCCCGAACGGCATCTAGTCGATTGTCAGAAAAGAATTTCTTCATATGTGGCGTCCTTGTATCGAGCTTGATGAACATGCTAGACAGAAAAGAAAACTGAGAGCAATCGTACTCAAGTAGTGATTGGAGTAGCGATGTGCCATAGCTTGATCTCTCGTCGGCATTTTGAACAATGGCTAGCCACATATCCCAAAACTTCTTTGGGGTTAAGCTACATACTTGTTGATACACAACCCAGGCTCCTTGACTGTCCTTTGCACTAAATACGTCAACAAGACACTCTTCAAGTCGAAGGCAGCACTTCCTTGACAACTCCACTGTACTCTCGTAGTCAGCATTTCGTCCCTCGCCCTCTACTTCTGCTATGCTTACCCAGAGATCAAACATCATCTCGGGCGGGATCGATGATGAATGGCTTGAGTCATCTTTAGAAGGCAATATATTCAATAGAAGTGTCAATAGCAAGTCTTTTAACCTTGGATCTGTGGTATCATTTGACTTGAAGGCACTCAAACAGTACTTGCAAATGTGATGAACAAATGTAGATTCAGTCCTTCCTCGAATTAATGAATTCCTCAGTAGTTCTGAAACTAAGTCCATGCTCGTATCCTTGGTTGATTCAGAATCACTATTGGATAAAAATGAACCAATTCCTTGACCCAATTGTTTAGCCGTCATTAGTAGTAACAGATTACTTTCCATATGAGCTGACTCGAGAGTTTGAGAGTTGAACATTGCCGCAAGCATTGATATATCTTTTGACACATCTTTTCCTGTCTGTTGACATTTAAGGATAACAACATACAATTCAGATTAATTAGCCGCAATATATGAAATCTAAAATCAACAAACCGAGATTGATATCTTACCTCAAGTATACTAACAAGCATCTTCTGAATGAGTGTATTAAGTTTCTCTGGATGTAAAACTTTTCCTTGAGAGTATTTTACCATGCTTATAAATTGTCTCAAAGCAGTGCTATCAATAGGCTGGGTGGCATCGATGCAGACCTCCTCACTGTTGTTTGTTGTGAAGTAGCTGGTAAGTAACATTTGAGCAATGTAGTTGAGGTGACTATTAGGATGGAATAGAGCTGGTGCGATACCTCTCAATACATTGAAGTCATCGGGAGAATCTTTGCTGATACCGATTGCAATCATGCGTAAAGTATTGTATTGTCCGACATGCATAAAGCTGGGATAGCAACAAATTGCTGCCGCAAGTGGCTTTGGGTCGACCTGAAAGAGAAGCATCTTGATTGTAATTTGAATTAACAACATATCCATTGAACCCCTTGTCACTTCATGTTTTCTTGCTTTGGCACTGCTTATCATACGAAATACCGATGACAAAAGCAACGAAGAAACTCCAAGTGGTGGCATCGCAGTAGAATCCGTAGATGATGTCCAATACTTTAGCTCCACAGCTTTTGACCAAGCTTGAGATACCATGATTTTATGCTGTACTCGTTGTTGTTTCATCTTTTCAATCATTGATACAACTTCTGGGATTAGATTTGCACTAATGCCATCTACCCATAGAGAGGTTTCATACTCGTGGCACTGCTTAATCTCAAGGGTGTCTTGAGAAGTACTACTGTCTTGTGAGAAAAGCTCTCGTTCCATCAACAATATTGCCAATTCTCGAGCGCTTTTATATACCTCGGGAACTTGTGTAGACACAAGGATTGACAAGATACTTGTTAACATTTTGGATGAGGATTGCGCTTGACTATGATGGCGTGATACCATTAATAAAGTTTGTAGAATACGATGTTGCAACAAAGGTTCGGCACTTGAAAACATCCGACCTTCATCTTCATCATTTGGTACAAGCTTGGTCCAATCAAACTTAATATTGGAAATCCATAAAGTGTCTAATGTTGAGTAGCATTGAAGTGTCTCGCATAGCTGAAGTACTACAATACCATTCGGACTACTAGACGATGTTACTTCAAACGGATCGAATCGGGATGGTATCGACAAAAGTAGCGATACTTCTGGCAAGTGACGCACTATTGCTTGTGATAAACTATCTTTCACTTGTTTTGATGCCTCAGTTGTCAGTGAAGACATACTACCTTGGACACGATGTAACATAGTAATGATTAGTTTCAATCCAGCCGAGACTAGTAATGCACTTGGACTTTGAATGACCTTTCCAAGAAGCGTCTTTGTAATACACGGAGGGATGATTGAAGATAGTATATGATCAACAGATTCAGACTTTGATTGTTGTTGAATTGGTGCCTCACGAAGTACACCCTCAACGAATGTTAATGCAGCTAGTGATCGATAGGTTGGTTTAAGATCAGTAGACAGTTGTAATCCCTTAATGAAATGAGGTACCAACTCTGGTGTAGTCTTGAGACATAATTCCAGTAGAAGTTTTGTTGACGGATCATGTCCTCCTCCTTGATTACCAAGCATATTATGTAAAACTTTGGCTAGTTGTGAAAGGTACAGTGATGATTGATACCCCATGTTTGTTGTAATTGACGATGACTGTGCCTTGTTGACTTTATGAAAACCATACAAAAACGGTGACCGGTCACTATCAGCAAGTAGAAGGAAGACAATTCGTCTAGCTTCAATCGATGCAACTTCCATCATCGTTCGATCTAGATCTTCATATGTATCATTACCATTGATAATACGTTGTCTAGATTCAGCAGTAGCATCAATCTCCGGAGCATGATTAGACAATTTTGTCAGGATGTTCAATACCTCTCCTGATAATAAGTCAGCCTTGACATTCACCTCTAGGCCTTCTTCATTGTCATTTGAAAGGAGAATAGTTCTAACGTTCCTCAATAGTCGTACCATATATTGAGCATACAATTTCATATGCTCCTTCTCCTTATCGGTATCAGCAGTAGTACTACTCTTCTCACCCTCCAAGAGAGCTTGTATACCATATCGTAAAGCAATATATGCTAAGCCCTTCTTCTTTTCATTAGCTCCCTGAGTAGTATTAGACTTGCCTCTCCCTTTACCACTTCCACTACTAAGAGCAGCTGACGGTGCCTCACATAACTTTGACAATATCATATAATCTTCAGTCTCGAATAGTATACATATTAATCGTATACACTGAATTTGAATTTGATAGGATGTTTTTGACTTTGTGATGTTTGATGAGAGTTGGAGTAGTTGTACCAACCAATCACCACCCTCACTTTTTACACTCTTGTTATTAAATTTTCCTCCTTTTGTATTATTGGTGGTAGCTTTAGCACTGCTAGAAGGAACGATTGTCAACTTACGCAATATCTCACGAGCCGTACCATTTGATAAATGACATAATGCAATTATATTATTCATCGATGATAGTAATAATGATTCTTCTCGTTGTTGTTTCTTTTGTTGGTTGATGATAGTTTGTTCCTCATCTTGTTGTGGTGTTTGCTCGTCCTTCTTCTGAGTAGCACCACCACCCTTCTGCTGCTGTTGAATCTTCTTCTGTTTTTTACTCTCCTTTTGTATCCTTTGTAGATACTTTTGTTGTTGTGCTATATACTTGTGTATGGTTTCAATCCATTCAGGCAAACGTTCCTTCATTAAGATTGTCATTACTGATGGTGGTACTGTACACTTGATCTGCTTCCTCTCGGCGGCACTACCGCTGCTCTTTCCAATATCTTCGGCACTTGCTGTCTTTTCCAATCTTGCAATACTATTACCACCGGCACCATCTTGTCCCCAAAACATCTCCCTCTTTAACAAACTAACATCAACATATCCCAATATCCATTCACACACTGCATTCCAATATATAGTTTGTAATTTCATTGATATAATCTTTCCTTTACTTTGTCCTTTTGTTTCTCCACTGCCATTCTTCTTCTTGCCACCCTTACTACCACTATTAACAGTAAACCCTACATCATCATCTTTACACAATTCTTTATATATCCCACCATTCAAATTACTTAAATAACTATTACTCAATAATTCCGTACCATTAATTGAATGATTGTAATACACTTTAAGCAAGCCTGTTGGATATTCACCGACGATAATAGTACCAGTTGATCCCTTGGATAGTGAAGTACCAACGAATGGTACTGCGTAGTTTTTCGTATCGGATTGCCATGATGGATTATTATTTAATTTTTGACGTTTTGTAGTTTGTGATGGGGTGGAGCCGAATGATAGGATGGAGTCTGTATCACTACTCTCATTTTCCTCTGAATCATCTTTCTGCATACCATCCTCCTCGTTAATCTCAACATCACCAATATCAGTACCATCTGCAGTAGTAGCTGAGGAGAGAGAAACAAATCGTTCATATTGTACAATCTTCACAAATTGATGTAATTTTTGTATAATTAGTAATGCATCGTCTCCATTTAGTGCCGAGGCAAATTCTAATACACCTAGTGATGTTGATGGGGGATGTTTACGCTTCTTTTGGAGTGGCATATTTACTGTGGTTAAGCCGCCGAGCTTATTGGTTTGTAAAGGTAGAGCAATTGATGGTCACCGGTCTATCGCTAAAATGAAGTTTTATTCAATCGAAGCTCTGATTTCTATTTTCTGGGGGTGGCGGCAAAATATCAATACTACTAACGCTATCACAACCTCTAACTCTTTCAATAAAGTATGGAACCAATACTTCCAACATCCTCATCAGCAGATAGTTCATCATCACGGACATCACCAATTTCATTAGCGGTAGCAGCCTCAGCAGCACAAATGTCAAACTCAACATCTAAAGTAGCAGCAAGCAGTTCAGCTACATCATCACAATCAACTTCCACGCCAAGTAATAATACCACTGCATCACTCTTCCCTAGTACTACTACAATGGGTGGTGGAGGTACATCATTAACACCAATCATGTCATCTTTATTAACACACGGAGATTCCAAACCATCACTATTATCAAGTGGTACACGATCAATAAGCAGTTCAAGTAGTTCAATATTACCAACACGTTCTTTGCCCGGTGCTGCTGGTGGTAGTACCTCATTATTATCAGGCAGTACCTCCTCCTTACTCCCCACTTCCTCCTCAACAAGTGGCACAACAAATAATAATAGTTCAACGCAATCATCTGAAAATTTACCACCACGCACTCTTGCCAGAGTGGCACGTGATGTTAGGGATTTAGTGAAGAATCCACCAGAGGGAATTAGATTAGTATTGGATGATGAAACTGGTATGCCTGGTAGTTTAAGTGAGATTATGGTACGTCGTAATTTTATATTTGTTTATTTTAATGTTATATGGTGTGGATTTGATGTTAAATGGGGGTTGAATTTATTGTTTATTGGGGGAAATATTTTTGGCTTTGCTTGATGATTTAATGAGATGGATTGGGGATTTGGGGGATTACTCACGTTGTTATAAGAAGAGGATTCGCTTAGCGATGCGTAAATAATATCCATCGCCATCTATTTTCTAACTTTATAATTTCTCATTACCCCCAACAAAAACAATAAACAACAGGCTGAAATTGAAGGACCAGAACAAACACCATATCACACCAGATACTTTCAATTAAAATTAGTGTTATCCACTGACTTTCCAGCCACTCCGCCTCGTGGATACTTTCTAACAAAGATATACCATCCAAATGTCGACCCGACTACTGGTGCTATTTGTGTGAATACATTAAAAAAAGATTGGACATCAAGTACATCATTAAGTCATGTATTGACAGTCATTCGGTGTTTATTAATTGTTCCATTTCCTGAAAGTTCATTAAATGATGAAGCTGGGAAGAATTTTATGGATAGTTATGATGAATATGCAAGGAGGGCTAAGTTATTGGCCAATGTGCATGGTTTGACTTCATGGAGTTCTGCCAAGACTGAATGGAATAGTAATAGTGGTGGTAACGGTGGTAGTATTGGAGAGGGTAAAACCCCTGAAGGTGAGGAAAGTCCAGAACAAGATGATAAGAAGAAGGCTGCAACCGATAACGGTTTGCCTAATGGTTCATCTGGTAGTGGAGGATTAAGTAAGAAGACTAGTCGAAGTAACATCGTCCGTGCAGGGAGTAAGACTCTGGATAAAAAGAGTAAGAAGAAGAGTTTACGAAGGCTTTAAGTTTAAGGGGGTGAATGTGGATTTGCTTAGAGGATGCAAGTGTGTGGAGGAATTGCAATTATATAATTTTCAAATTATTATTGGGGTTGGGGATTAAAGTTTTGTACAAAATGAAGTGAACGGGGAGTACCCATACAAAATACGAGCTCTATTACTTTATTGGAGTTGCCGTTGTTATGGGGTGCTTTTATGTAGAAAGAGAGAGATGTAGAAGGGATGTAGTACTTTATTACTGAGTAATGCAAGTAAAAAAAATTTAGAAGAAACTTGAATCATTCTATGTACAATTGGCAGAACATCTTTTATAGTCCAGTTTCAGTGGCCATTTATCTTTTATAGTCCAGTTTCAGTGGCCATTTGCTCTCTTCTCTTAAAACTGACGAAGAATCTCTGTTCCAGTTTAGCAAGGCCTGCCGCGGCCAATGAGGATATTGGAATCAGTGGAACAAGTGCCTTTAATAACCTCCGTGTCAGCTTGTTTGAAAGTACTTGGTTTGATGCTGCTGTCATGCCACAAGACAGAGTTATTGAGGCCACGGATAATGTTACCATTACCTTCTTCAACGCCTGGACTCTGTGCAATGCATTTCGAGTCTTCGGGCAGTGCATTACATGTCTATGATACCTCGTTTCGACATAGTTGCCTGCTCTATGTTCAATTGGATCAAGGTTGGGTGGTAAAACCGGAACCTTTGCCAAATGATCATCGACATTAGATGACCGTGTAGCTAAACCTTGAAACCAGGGCATCCCGTGCCCCACCTTGTCTAACCATTGTCTGTAAGATTTAACAAACATATCCGAACTACCCAATAAGATATAATCATCTTGTAATGCATGCTTAGTCCTTTTAAAGTGGTCCTCTTGTGTTGTGATAAGTCCTGCATCCTGTTCAAGGATCTTACAACTGTTGAGGTTGGTGAGAAATTTGGGCTTCATTGTTATCAATAGTTTAGCAAATGCGGGTATTCCAGTGAAGTAAGCGCGAAAGAGTAACCTAGACCTTCCTAACGTCAAGGGCATACAATGAAGAGCAGCGCCGAACCGTAGGGGTGAATCTTTCCCTCTAGGCATTCCTTTCTGACGAATGATCCCAGGTGCTTCAAATGTAACCTCGATGAATGGATCGTCCTTCTCTCGTTGTGTAGCTGTTCGATATCGTCCAGTAAAACCGGTTGATGATATACTATCCGAGTCTACAATCATTTCATATGCCTGGAAGACGTGCGATCCACGATTTATAAAGATATGAAGAGAGATAATAGTAACAGTTGTTAGTATAAGGGTTGACTTCATATCAAACATTACATATGCATAGATAAAACAATATAAACGCGGACTTTCCTGAGCATTCTCTCGTTTGCCGCCTCCTGAAGTGGCATCATGACTGATAGGGATATGAGCTGGATCGATTAGATTTTCAACAAGGTAGGAATGATCGTAGGGAAGGTCAATCTGAAAGTCATTAATGATATAATCTTTGTGTTTCCCGGTGTTTGGATCCATCTCATCTAACGTATCTCCTTGTGTAGGTACTGCTTTGGTTGGTTTATCATCTCCCATCCATACCCATACTATTCCTTCTACTACTTGACACTCTCTCAGTTTTAAACATGCCTGTTTTGGAATCTGTGCGTCCTTCTCTAACTGAGGTATGAATGCACACTCTCCATCCTATTTGATAGCAAACCAAATAGAATCGTCAGTTTATCATCATGTTAACATGCTATACTCACATAAGTTCACATTCTACTCACTTTTTCTCCATCAAACTGCCAACCATGATAGTAACATTCAAGCTTTCCGTCACGTACTCTACCTTCACTCAATGCAGACGACCTATGTGGACATACGTCATTTGCACAATATACATCACCATTATCTTCACTTCTCCATAATACTAAAGGTTCTCCGAATATTGATACTGGTGTAACTTCTGCACTTTTACTTGGACTTTTGTATTATTTATTTAGAGATAAGGGTGTATAAGCATGGTATCAGGATATAAGAAGTATGAAGATATGCAAATATCACAAGATATGCACACAAATTATACATAAGATATAAATCGACTTACTTGGGCAAATAACTTGCATACGTGACTGCATACCACTGTTCTTTCCAATTATATGGGATGGTAGAGGTAGAAGAAGATGACGCATCAGGGATAGAAGCTGCTAAAGAAGTAGTAGAAGAAGATGCAATTGCTCCTTTATATTTTTTTATGTCATAAAGTCGGGAGGGTATCTTGTATTGTTGCAACTTTCTATTTATTTTGGTTGAAGACTTGACTGCATGAGATATTGGAGACCATGCATAGGAGCTGTAGATGCCGATAAGGCAGCTTATTAGGAAGAGGAGGGGCACCATTGTCGCCGCTAAAAAGTCTCTTAGCACGCAAGCACACACGCTGTCACCCGTTGAGCTCATGAGGAGTATCTTTGGCGAGCAAACGAGAGCGAGCGTAATCATGCAAGCTGATTTTGATTGGGTCTTTCTCCTTCAAGTTGACCGCAATCTATTCCTCATAGTAGTAGCGTCTAATCATTATCAATAGCGGCCTACATTGCGGAGGTTGATGTATGTATAGGGAAGTGATATCGGTCGATCGGTGACATAATCTGGGCAACTAACATAAGATAATATGTGCACATCTTTTATCGTCATTGCAATGCTAAGCCTCCTCTTTGCAAGAGGAGTTGAATGCTTTACTGCTCCACCATTGGCATCTCCATCGTTTTCTTCCAATACATTTCATATACCAACAATATCATATAATAGTTACAAACATACATTCAAACAAGGGTCAGTATCAGATACAGAAGAAGTTATAATAATAACAACAACAACACAAGATGAAACAATCGATTCACCAGCCTCGGTGGTATTCTATGATGATTTTGAAGATCCTGACAATCCCAACGGAGTAGTTTGTGCTCGGGGTGTATGCGTATTACCAGATGATGTTGATATAGATTGGTCACAGCCACCATCGTCATCGAAAGAACAATCAATCTTTGACAAATTTATGAACTCCTATCTCGGTCCACGCTTAATGTTGGGATTTGCTTCTGTACTATATGGTTCGAATTTTCCATTAGGTGCAATGATGAATGATTCTTTGCCGCCCAGTGCTGCTACTTCTGCAAGAATGTTACTCGCGTCGATAGCACTATCACCATTTCTATTCAAACTCGAAAGTAAATTGGCACCATCTGCTCTATTATGTGGTTGTTTTACTGCTCTTGGTTACATTACGCAATCTCTGAGTCTAGTTGATACTTCTCCTGCTAAAGTTTCATTTCTAGGTGCGGCTACGGTTCTTGTGTGTCCTATATTAGAAGTATTAGTCAATAAAAAGGACATGTCAATAACAAAACAGCCACAGACATGGCTAGCTGCAATTCTATGCTTAGTTGGGGTTGGTATATTAGAGTTATACGATCCGTCAGGTGCAACAGAGAATGTCTTTGCAAACATTGGTATAGGAGACTTCTTGGCTATATTGCAAGCTGTGGGATTTGGTACCTCCTTCTTTTTAACCGAGCGCATGATGACTAAGGTTCCAGGACAAGCATTGCCTATTACAGCAGTACAAGTATCAGTGTCTGCTTTTCTGTGTATGATATGGGCATTCAATGATGGATGGATAGGCGCAGAAGGATCAGAATCATATGGACTTCCTGCAATGCTGTTTGAACCATCAATACGAACTGCAGCACTGGCTGTACTTTGGACAGGACTTGCAACAACTGCAATGAATCGAGTAATAGAAACAAATGCTCTTGGAAAGATGAAGAGTGCCGAAGCTTCAGTTATATTAGCGACAGAACCCTTATTCGCTTCTCTATTCGCGGCTCTATTACTTCACTCCCAATTCGGTATCAATGACTATGTTGGAGGTACATTCATAGTGGCTGCTTGCCTAGCTACGGCACTGAAGAGGGATGACTTCAAGTTCTTATTAGGTGAAGCTGAAGGTAAAGAAGAGAGAAAGCAGATCATGAATGGAGATGAAGAGGGAACATTTGAGTAGATAAAAAGAAGAGAGTGTAATAATATATGAAGAGTATTAACATGAAGTTATCTAGCTAGCTAGAGATACTATTTCAGACTCTTGAGATATTTGCAAACTCTAACAAACAGCTGTCAAAGCCCTCATGTTGGCATCTGGTAGATACAGTTAGATGATCTCAAATGGTGGTGCTCCGGTGGCAGGTTTACTTTACTCTCCTCAACAGAGTTTTCTACTCCATGAAAAATCATTTGATGATGATACTTTTCAATGACGTTTTGCATTGGTTATCTCTCCTTGCAATAGATCTAACAACCGATGACAATATCGTCCCCAAGCAATGCTTGCAATAGGAAGATTAGGAGCTAGAAGTTTGGTGTGGCGGCAGTTTAGAAAAAGACCGAGTTCTATATCAAATTACATGTCAACTATGCAGCAAAGGGGAGAAGAAGATGATGATGAGAGATTACCTATCATACATCCAACAATAGAGGCCATACGGGCGGTACGGAAGTCGTTAGATTCTTCAGTTTCTGTAGGCTTTGTTCCTACTATGGGTGCCCTACATGAAGGTATGTGTATATCGATACAGGAGTTTGCATGATATATGTATCTCATCAAACTCTCATAATATTTTACATGCAGGACATCTTTCACTAGCACGAGAAGCAAGAGCTCAAAACGATATAGTTATTGCATCAATATTTGTTAATCCTGCACAGTTTGATCCATCAGAAGATTTAGATACATACCCAAGACAGTTAGAACAAGATGTTGAGTTGCTTCGGGAGATTGGTGTGGTGAGTTGTCGTATCTAGTATTGCTGTGCATATCATATGTTCGTTATTACAAAACTCTCATGCAATCTCATATGTTACAATTCTGTAGGATCATGTCTTTGCACCATCTTCTGATTTGATGTACGGACCGAATCATGTTACATATGTTGATCCAAAGGTATGATAATCATTGTCTATGTCGTCTATTTGAATAGAAAATGAATACTAACCCTCATTCTTCAAATGCTTGTTCAACAACACAGGGATTTGATCAAACAAGAGAAGGGATGGCCCGACCCGGTTTCTTCCGTGGAGTAGCAACAGTAGTTACAAAGTTATTCAACATCGCACAACCCACAAATGCCTACTTTGGCCAGAAAGATGCTGTTCAATGTGTACTAATAAAACGAATTGTAGATGATTTAGATATGGATATTAATGTACAAATCATGGATACGGTACGTGAAAGTGATGGATTAGCAATGTCAAGTCGAAATGCATATTTATCAGCTGATGAGCGTGAAAGAGCACCAATCATATACAAAGCATTATTTGCAGCTCAAGAGGTGTTTGATTCTCGATTGGCTAGAGGAATAGAGGAAGTGGACGCTACTGATTTACAAGAAGTTGTTAAGAATGTATTGGAAACTGAGCCTATGATAGAAGATATACAATATATTGCAGTAGATGATTTAGAGACGATGCAACCATTACAAAAGGTTGGAAATGAAGGAGGAATCATCTCTCTTGCATGCAAGCTAGGATCAGTACGATTGATTGACAATATAGTGTTGAGGTGATCTATAGAATCTTTAAAGCTTTACTTATTTATCTTATTGAGTATTCACATAATGTATTCAGTAGCAATTGTGCTTTCATCCGATTTACAAAACGAGATTTGTGTCCTCCATCAAAAGTGCAATTCGAAAAGGTGCATGAGCGTGTCATTTGATAAGTGTCCAGAAAAGGTTGCTCAGGATTGACTGGTGCAAGATTTGGAAGTAGCTCGTTATAAACTTCCTCCTTCATTGCATTCTTTGATGGCGCAGCAGCTAAATATTTTGTAGGAACCATTTCAACTAAAGAATGCGGCATTGGCACGTATATGGTTCTGTTTGATCGATCAAGAAACGAGCTGATCATTCGAACTCTATCTTTAACACCAGTGATACCACCTGGAAGATGTATTCCAGCCCCGACTACTGCTATTGTATTGTCATCTTCTGTGTAAGAGTTTATACATTCTGCGCATACTTCATTGAACGGTCTCGTTGCATAGTTACCATAACACTGTCTTTCGCATTTGTATTGAACATTTGGAAAGTTAGGGTCATTTTTGTATCTTTTGGCTAATACACTATTTGTTAGTGCTGTGACCGTGTTGCGATAAGTACTATCTAATATCTCCTTTCCGTTTTGAATATGCTTTGATAGTAGTATATCAGCCAGACCTACGAACAGCTGCTTGTTATAACTATCTCCTGATATTATAACCCGTTTTGAAGATAGACATTCTTTTGCTTCATTACTAGAGAATATATGTATTGATATGTTTTGTGGTATACAGACTCCCTCTGAGAATGCCTTTTGTTGAGTATAATCATATGTATTGTTGGTTTCATTGAGTGGTATAGTTGTCCAATTACATTTCATAGCGTCACCGCTGCCAAGTGTTTTATGTGGATATGGTATGAATTTAACACTTCCTACTTGTGTGGTATCATTTGATTGTGTATGTGTATCAGTAGAATTCAAATGCTCCTTGATCATCATCAGATTTGAAAGCATTTTCTCAGTAGTATCATTTGTTTGTGTATGGGTAGAAGATGATTGCAATACTGTGGAATAATTGAAATGACTCTCCTTCATCTTGTCCTTTATAACATTTGAACTACCGACATTATTAGCCGAGTAATTTGATAGATTATCGCCACCCCTCCTGCTAAGTATAAACAATATTGGCAAAGTGAATATTAAAAGTAAATATCCTCTCAATCTTGATCTACTTGTATTCTGGCGCTGCTTCAAACGCCGCCGATATAACTCTCGTCTAGCGTCAATTTTATCAAAGGTATTACTTCCCGACATTGTCTACAACAAATCAACTTGCTTGCTAATAATAATTCGCCAGACCAATAAGTCCGTCACCTTTGTATCATTTTTTTCTCTAGGATACCGAAGGATACCTTACCACTCAAAAATCTCTCTCACTACATAATAGGTACATCTACCTACCTATCTCTCCACCACTCGCTCAATAGTAGGCGGAAAGGAAAAGTATAGTACTGATATAATATATGTATTGGTAGGTGCGTTTATCATCCCAGCGGAAAAGAAATTCATTGTGTACACATGATGTGCACTTTTTTTACTATTTACTTGTAAATGACAAGACTGATGGATATGCCGACATAGGCTTTGAGCGAGCTACATAACATGAAAGGCAAATGATGAGCATATTATTCTGAGGGACTTAGACAATAGTATTGTCGTTGACGAGTCAATAATATCGAGCTTTTTAACCCTGACGCCTTTCAATATTGCTTTGTGTGTATTTGGTTTGAGCATTGAGCACATCTCAAATTACTATGCTCCTTTCTACTTTGCAATTCATAGGCTCCCGCTTGGATACAGAGTACATACAATCTACACAGAACATCTATAATGGGCAATACCTCAAAGAATACAGATGAAAAACAACGGGCATATAAGAAGGCAAAGAAACTTAGAAGAAAGATACGAAAGGCGGAGGAATTGAAAAGAAATAATGACAATCGAGTACAAGATAAAGAACTACCATCAAAATCAGCAAAGTGGCGTCGAGTAGGAATAGAAGATGGGGCAAAAAAAGCAGTTGATAGACCGTTAGATCAAGGTTATAATGAAGATCGGATCAATGAATTGTTAGAAGAGAGGAGTGCAGCAAAGTTAGAGAAGAATTACAAAGTATCTGATGAAATAACAAAAACTTTAGTCAAACTACAAATCATATACGACGACGACAGGAAACAATGGCATACCAGAATATGGAAGAGCAACAATTTCTAATATATTTACTTCTAGTATATAATAATGATGGTATATTATAGTATCAATATAGTTAGAGAGTTAATAAGAAACTTTAGATGTAGGATGAGAAGAGAGTTTAATATAAGAACAAAAATAAAACAACAGTATATCTAAAGCATATTATATTGATGATTTGCCGTCAGCATTGTCGTCATTTTTTTCTCCCAGCTAGAGGATACCTCCCCTTTATGACATATCGCTCTATCTTCTATCGATGTAGTGATACCTATGGAAAGTCTGTAATAGTACATGATATACTACAATGATAGTGTTATATATGCCAATTCATCGTACCTATCATAACGATAATGAGGATACCATATAGTTCTTCACTGCAATGAATGATCTGTCTCAAGAAACGTTCTTTAGTGCTTTCATTGGGGGGTTGACGTGTGGCGGGCATTTCTATGGGCAGATATTAGCAAGCCCATTTCTCCCAACTTATATATACACAAACATTTACTTACATTGAAATAATCCAATTACATTAAACCATCATACATAAATTGGTATCGTTATACTCCATATTGAACCATCATATTGCAAACTACTACACCCCATAACAAAATGTTGTTTTTATATTCTATCTTTCTATCATCATTATTCGGGAAGCATGCAGTCCTTGCATCTGCTAGTACGAAGAATAATGACGATGCTGTTATGTCAATGGTTAATGATTTGAATGAGCAGTATGCTAATGGAAAACCATCAGGTAAGCAGAGAATTGATTATTGATTTGGACATCAACAATGTTAGTCTCCTCTCATGCTTGCTCTCTATGGTTATATTGCTAATTTAACCACCCAATCCCCCCTATCTATATTGTAACCATTGTATGGATTATATAACTTCTAATGCCCTTACAGACGATTATGGGGAAATTGGAATCGTTCTACGAATTATCGATGGGTTATGCCAAACTAATGACCCTTTAAATACTGAAAGTATTAATCGGACTTGTGATCATGATATGGCAAATGCACCACCTAGTAGGTTCTTCGAAGGTACGGTTGATAGACCTGATAATCTCCCATCTACATCTTTAAATGAGATGATAAGCTCACCAAAAGAATCGAAGTTTGGGGATAAGATTGAATTGTTTGAAGGTTGGCCAGTAGATTTAGGTCCAGCCGCTGGGATAGTTTGGTATCCCTGTGCTGTTGAGAAGAATACCAGGTGTATGTGGCCAATGGATGGAGACTCTGATAGGCGGCCATTGACTTGTGGTAGGCTTGTAGTACAGGAAAACATGGACCTGTCTGTACCTGGCTGTACAGCATGTTTAAGTGAAAATAACACTCTTTCTGCCGAAGAAAATACTGTTGATGGACGTACAATTCAACGATTAGATGACGTGTTTACTGGTGAGTTGTGTTGGATGATAGACCCTTCTATCTCATTTGATAGAAATTGAAAATGCAACTATATCTAACTCTCTTCGCCAACATCTTTGTGGATAGAGGCAAATACTTCTTCCTATGAAATCGAACTCCTCTTTAATAGAGCAAAAGGGAAGACAGTTGATACTACATTTGAGGCATCTGGTGACATCACGCGATTCAAGACTATCTCTCCTACATGTGAGCAGTGCAAATCAAACCTACCTGAATCTGCAAAGGAACAATTTTCGGCACAGCAAATAAACGTAACAGAACAGGAGATTGAACAATTGGTGAAGATTGGATTCTACGGTAGTTTAGTTCAATTTGAGTATGGATGGTTTGAAGGCCCAGGATACTATGGTCAGTTTGATGATGACTCAGTCACACCACCTAGAAATGAACTCAAGCAAATGATGGAAGCAAATCTAAAGTATTTTGGAGCAAATCGTGACTACTCTGAAATGCTCTTAGAATATCAAATTACCTACTCTTACAATGAGTGGGCGATAGATGCTGAGGGAATGAAAAGGCTAGAAGAAGATCGTACTTTATTCTCAACAGAAAGTTCGTCTCAAGATTCACTCAACTTTGAAGGCTATGATTCGGAAGGTACTTGCGGTGCAGCTATTAAGGCTCTTGTCTTGATCTGTGGTGATCAAGATGATCCATTCTATTATGGCAAACCAGGGCAGTGTTTGGATTTTGCTGAGGTTTACAAAAAGAACTATGGCTCTGCTGATACTCCACCAGTTGTCTACATGAATAGGAAGAACCTTACACATCCTTTCTCGTCAACCTGTGACATTGAAATCTCATGTGGGGTGGAGAAGATAGGAAATGAGAGTAAGACTGACGCCGCCGATGTGCAAGTGAATGAGGAAGAAGATGCTTCTACTAATGATACACTTTCAGCTGCAAGTACGAATCTTGTGTTGTTAAGTGGATGTGGATATCTTGTCTCCTCCTTGTTGGCTCTCTTTTATATGTAGGTAAAATCAATATATTGGCTTGTATGAAGACGAAGAAAGTTAGAAAATTGTTATGCTTCTGGTATATATAAATGTAAGGTATATATAAATGTAAGTGAAAGTTATTCTTTACCAGACTAGCATATTATTTCATACTGGTAGTAATAAAGTATGATTTAAAGTCGTTAGTAGATGAGAGTTCTCTATTCATCTACATCTGATTCATCACTGTCCTCGCTCATGAGATTACTCCATTTCTGTTTAGCATCTAAGTATACTCTGGGAACCGGTGCTTGTCTCACTGAATCTTGGCCGTCAGCAAAGATGCCTCGTTGGATATTTCTAGCAAATGAATCAGCCAAAGCATCCTTTCTATTTACTAGCCGATACTCTTCTGCTGGTCTGAGCCACAAAGGTTCTTCTTTAGACGGCCGAGACCGTTCTATTTGCAATTGTCTTCTAGCCATGTCTTTTTCTAGCTCGTATTCCTTGGTACCAGCGAGTGTACCGCCGCTTTGCATTGGATATATCCTTTTTAGTGATGGTGGTCGCCCTGACTCGTGTTCTGCATGTTGAGAAGATGATGACATCGACGTATAGAATAAATCTTCGGAAGAAGATACTTGTCCTGTTTCATCGTGTCTTGTCATCTTGCCAAGATTTGTCAATTCTACTGACTTTATTGGAGTATATCGATGCAGGGGTCGGCCAGTGACACTGACTCTTCTTGAAGTTTCTGTGCCAGACAAAGCCATTGATGCTAAGTGTTTACTCTCCTCTGCTAAATGCAGGTAACTCAGCAAGTAAGATGTTTCTATATCAACACTCAAGCCATAACCATTCTCTCTCGATATCTTATCAGAATGGTCTTCGATTGCTATGCTACCATTCGAGCGTATCATATTCTTTAGTCGCTGAACAAGGTCATTATTGATCTCTGACTTGGCATTATTTGGATCTTTTGAGTAGGGTAGACCCCATAGCATGATACCCTCAATACCTCCAGACCTATTCAAATAGTATACAACACCACTTCCATACACTGGTAGTGATCCTCGGCCACTTTTTCTTTTCGTAATCTTGGGCGAGAGATTTGTCGTCGTGTTAGATGATCTAGTAGCTCGTTTCATGAGTCTGTTTGGGTTACTATTACTGCTTCCGTTACCATTCTTGCTAGATTCAGTACTACCATTGCTACTAGATGATTGATTTGTCCACCAAAATCCATGTGTGGCCATACTCTCAGAGTCGCATTTGCCAACACACAAGGAATGGATACCCATTGAGAATAATGCCAGAGTTTTAGAATCTTCATCTGAATTACTTGTTGTTGTTGAAAGATAGGGTATCACATCTGATCTCCAGACTGGTATTGACTCTTGTATATAACTTGGCGTTGAAGAATTGTTCATGTCACCACTACTGCTAACCATGTTACGAGCAGCAATCTTCCCGGCCAAGTGAGCACTAACATGTCTACCGCCTGCAGTTGCAAGTTGGCCAGTTTTCAAATTTGGATAGTTGGCACATGATCCAGCAGCATATATTGATGAAGCAGCCTGTAATTCTGCATTCGTTACCAGTCTACCGTCATCTAAGTAGCTTGTTAGTATTGGTGGAGTAACCAGTGATGACCATGGCAAGTAATTTGTCGACTTGTTGTTATTGTCAAGAGTATTGGTTGGCAGAACCGCGGTCCCATTATTGCCATCCACACTAGGAGCATAAACTAACAGATCGGATTTCAATTGTTTAGAATCTAATGAATCATATGACTTTACAGTGTATATCTCAAGCTTTGGAGCTGCCTTGTTCCCTTCTTGTTGTATGCCGTTGTTATCATATGCAAGTGAAATATATCGTGTCAAGGCTCTTTCTTCAACTTGTATGCCATTTTGACGCAGTCTCTTTGAAACTGCAGCACTTAAATAGCGTGGTAGTATATTACTTAGAGGTGCAGCATTACCAAAGAGTAATTGTACCTTCTTCTCTTCATCTTTACTACTCGTTTGGCCACCATTTGCTGCTTGTGAAACTCGTGCACAATACGCAGCAAGTTCCAATGCCTCAAACCCACTCCCCATAATTGAAACAGTAGCCAATTGTGATGCTGCCATTATTGATAATGATCGTACAGTTGTCGGATCTAATAATGTAGAAGAAGAAGAAGAAGATGTTGATCTTAATTCTAATATCCGATCTTTGGCATCTTGTCGTACACAACTTTCTGGGGGTGGTGCAGCTCTACTTCCTGTTGCTATTAGTACTGACTTTCTATATCTAATTGATTGATTAGTAGTATCAGTATTATTTATTGGATGAATGCTTATCAACTTCTTATTATGATTTATATAACTGGCTCGAGTATGTAAATGTATTTCACTTCCTTTGTTTCTATTCAATATACCTCTTTTATTTTTGCTAGAAGAATGATCATTATTATCACTGCTTTGTTGTTGCAAATAATTATTACTAGGATCAATAATAACAATATGTGCAGTAGGGTCTAGTTGTTTGATTGTTCGTACTGCAGATTGACCTGTCTTTCCGTAACCAATAACTATGTAATCTGCGACAATGGTATCTTCCTTCTTCCTCTTCTTCTCTTCTAATATACTATTATTGGAAACTATATTACCATTGCTTATTGGAGAAGATGTCAATATCATTGGCTTGGTAGCTGAAGATTGTATGTTTGTACGGTGCACCTCTTCACATAATGTAGCAGAATCTTGTGCATTATTTTTTGAGTCGAAAAATGAAGATATGCAAGCTACCGATGCCAATGCTGCTACAAATGAGGGTTGACTTGCATGACGAGATAAGCTATGTAACGTCATTGTTGGTTTTATAAACCTCCTCTTGATATTATTGACCTCCCACCCCATAACAGTGAGTCATTGAAAACAATCCGGAGGGGAGATAAAAGATATGGTATCCTTTTAGCATGTGGGGGTAGTAATTTTTGTGTACTTTATTGACAATGTCTGATATCGATAGGCTCTCTACTGCGGACTGCGTGTGCGTAAATATGAGACCCAGGGGAGAAGAGATACTGACGAGGAGCAAATCCCAACAACCCACACTGCACTCGCAACAAAGAAACACAACAATATAACAATATGATATCCTATACTACAGCCATCGCTGTCTTCTTGGCAACAACTACAACATATACAAATGCATTCTCAAGTTGTCCAGTCCGCTCATCATCGACCTCTACATCAACTTCACTTTACATGGAAAACAATAACAACAATGATAGAAGATCCTTCCTCACAGAATCAATACTAACATTAACAGCAAGTATTGCAACAGTATCAACTGCAAATCCATCACCAGCATCAGCACGTGTCTTCTTAGATCCAGCAATGTATGGAGATCAAGAATTACGTGTCTCGGCAGTAGACTCATTACGTGAAAGTGTTAGACGTGCCCTACTTCAAAAACCAAGTTTAGCACCCTACTTTTTGGAATTGGCATTATTAGATTCATTATCATATGATGTTGAAACCAATCAGGGTGGACCAGACGGTAGTATTATGAAAGCAGTATTTAGTGCAAAAGAAACTGATGCACATACTAAGGCATTACAGGAATGTGCGACGGTATTAGTGGATGCTAAACGTAATTTAAAAAAGTTGAGTAGTATTACTATAGCTGATGCTGTGGCATTGGCGGGTGCTGAGGCTGTGAATGCAGTAGGCGGACCGGTATTGCCCACACAGTTGGGACGGACTGATGTAGCACAGAAGGCACCTATACCATTTAGTATGCCACCATTAAATCTATTTACTGGAGAGGTTAGTAATGATGTTGTTGTTGATACCTTCCGTACTGCTGGTTTGACGGAACGTGAAATGACAGCGTTGTTGGGTTGTTTGTTGAGTATTGATTCAATTGAAAAGGCTACACCCGAGGGTGATTGGAAGCAGAATGCCAAACCAAAGTTCCGTGAGGGTAAGTTTAATAATGTGTTGGGAAGTTGCTATCTTTTCTTTTTTGTGCACATCTTATGCTCACTTTTTAACCCCCTTCTCAACAACACAAACAAATATGTAGCTGGTAAGATTGGACGCATGAGTGAATACAAGGCATTAACCGATGAAGATATTGAGAATGAATTAGCCAAGGATGGCGTCGATGATGGAGAAGAGAGTTACACCGTCAGTGGAGATGACGGATGGTACATTGCTGATACATTCGGTACTGCCGAGGATAAGATGGGGAAAAGATTAACTAAAGAAAAGCCTGAATTGAGTACGGCACTTAAGAACTTGGCCAAGACTACATCGGCTACAACACAATATAGTTGGGTTAGTGGTCTGTTACTGTCGAAGGATTTGCCAACTGCTCAATCATATGTGAGCAAATATGGTTCAAAGCCTTTACTTTATGAAAAGGATTTGAAGGTATGTTACAATTCTGTAACACAGTTGGGTGCTGAGTTTACCGGGGGCAAGTACGAGAGTTTATTGAAGAATAAGAAGAGGAAGACTTTAAATGATGATGAGTTGGACTTCTTGAGGTAATTCAAAGTTGCAAAAGAGAGAAAGAGGTATGGGGATAAGCTGAAATAAAATAAAGCAATCAAATGAGATCTTAGTTGGGGGACTTTATGTTACCCTATACAAACAAGTCGTCACCCCATGAAGAATACCCTATGTATCCTTGGAACAAACAAATTAGTAGTACACGGCACATGCAGCATTAGCTGTGATACTTATCAAAATTGGTCTTCTTGAGTTGATCGAAAGTTCAAGTGAAATAGTACTTGAGTAGTTTCCATGCATCATAAACAAGGCCATAAACAAAGCCCAGCAGACCCAACATGAATAAGCTCGTAAAGAAGTTTCCAATCTTCGCTTGTTGGCGCAACACCCGGTTCTCCTTCTTTAGGGCAGCAATGACCTTATCGCGATCAATAACGAAAGCTTTGTCATGCTTGATTTGTTGACGCAATTCCTCATTCTCCCAAGCTGTCTTGAGGAATTCACTTAACCCAAACATTAAATGAAGCCAATCTTTATCCTTAGTGGCCATGTAGAAATCCAGCTCCTGAGTAAATGCTTTTACTGATAAGTGTAGGCTTCTCGTCATGATATTCCCACGCATGAATTCCAAAACAGCAGAAAAGAAATAGGGGTCCCTATTAATGAAAACCGGATCATCTCCACACTTGTAATCTTTCAACAAGTGAGTTAAATGTGACTTTGGATTAGTTTCAAGCAAGCTCTTGTGCACTTCGTGGTCATGCCCTCTCACATTCACGGAGATGGTGGTACAAAGACCAGAGGCAGTAGCAAACCCTATAACGGCGAGGATGATAAAGGATACGTTCATGATGCGAGAAGATGGAATTAATGGTTGATGTGAATAAGCGAAATAAAGTCTTCTACAGCAATGTCATTCAATGTCATTGTCATTTGTATCACTTCAATTATCAATAATAAATCCTAAAGAGGATCAACTTTATGTGATGTATCACCTTAATATCGGTTGTCAAGAAATATGAGCTCTTACGACTCAGACTTTGGAAACAAGTCTCAAAAATCAAGTCACGTCCACGCCAAAATCACAAGACAACTTCTTGCACACAATTGCACAGAAGCAAACATAGTATTATTATATAATACATCGATATTATATTACTTTCCCCATCATGAAGATCGTGCAAGGTAAGAGGTATTAATTAAGATAATTTGATAGACAGACAACCTCAATTTTATTTTGTGCATTAGATGTGTACTCTTATTTTATTTTGTGCATATGATATGCACTTATGATTTTATTGTTATTGAGCCACTAACAATCCTTTATCCTTTCTTTTTCCCACGATAATACCCAGCAATCACCATTTTAGTATGTCTTATTATCAATCCAGCTTCATCCCAGAAAGCTATCGGCAAGGCTACAAAAGTTACTAAGTCGACGTATCAAAAAGCAGCTGTTATGTCTTATCCTTCTTCTTCCGGAGAGGGCTTTAAGATCTTCCCTTCTTCTGTTGGAGCAAAGGCTCTCTTTACAAAGGCTAGCAAAGGTCGTCGCCAGTTGTTTGTTTCATCCAAGAGTATGAAGGGCAGTATTGGAGCAGCATTATCAGTACCATACATCAAGAAAGGCAAGACGGGAAAAGGAAAGAGTGGAAAATCTTCTAGTCTCCCACCCAAAGAAGGATTATCTATTCCCTTAATTGAGATTGAGAAGCAGTTTCGCATCTTCCACCAAAAGAAGTCCAAGTCTAATAAAGAGGCTGCTGGGCTTCCTTCTTCGTATCCTTCTGTATCAAGTGTACCAAGTACATCCCCTTCCACTGTCCCTTCGTTATCCTCGGCTCCTTCAAATGAACCGAGTGTCCAGCCTTCTGAGAGCTCTGTCCCTACTAAGAAGAGCTCCAAAGCAAGAAAGCTTGAAAACACTCCCTTCCCTACCGAGCCTGAACCAAACACTCCCTTCCCTAACACTCCCTTCCCTACCGAGCCTGCACCAACACCGCAAGGCAAAGCCGGCAAGGGTGATACCAAGGCAAGGAAGCTTGACGGCACTCCTTACCCTACTTTTCTACCGAGCCAGGCACCCGTGGCTTCGAAGTCAAGTAAGGAAAGAGTCTTCAGCCTTCCGAATCCTACATCGAATTCAGCCAAGGCACGTAAATTGAAAGGAGAGTCCGAGTCAAAATCTGCCAAGGCCAGTAGTTCATCAAGTGATGACTACCGCCGCGGCCGTGTCATGTATTGAAGAGTGGTATGACGATCTAGAAGATGATTAGGGTTATATGTGCAGAAGGAACCTATGAAAGTGAAGTTAGTGTGTAAAGAGATGATGGCATGGGATATATCATGTACATCATCAGGTTGGGTATAGAATAGGTTCCTAATATAATAGACAGTTTGTTTGCAAGAAGTAGCTCGGTCAGATGTCTTTCTTTATGAAGTTGTTGTACCTACCATACCCATTGATCAATGTAAAACCTCTGCCATTCCTCATCACATATCGACATTATCGTTTACCTCCATGTTACCATCCATGTGTTGTCATAGGTGCCCCATCACAGCATTCAAGCATCTCCTCATATCGGCAATATCGTTTTCCACAACACGGTGACTTCATTCCACACTTGCTACACAGATGTCTATCACATCCGGCACACAAATCCTTGTGACACTCCCAACAACCTTTCAACTTGCAAGATCCTTTGTCGTTATACATACACCCACTATCAAGATAGGATCCAAGACAATCAACACAAAAGAATGCCTCACATTCAGGGCAGAAATCAAAATGTACTTCATAACATTCCTTACATCCACAAAACTTCTTCTCACAACCATATGTGATTCCACATTCAATGGTAGACAGACCAAACCTATTGTTATAATCTTGTACTTCTCCCTCACACTTATTGTTTAGACATGTCAAACTCATTGCTGTGTGGATCTTCTCTTTTGTGGTAAGGAATCCCGATATCCGATACATTAATTCATTAGAAAGACCACCAACATTTGTAATCGACTGAACAATAGCATTCTTTTTCCTCTTTACAAAGTAGTTATTCTCATGTTTGATCTTTAACTTTTCAATATGATCCAATAGATGTGAGATATCCTCAACCTCTTCAGGAGAATATCGGTTCTCATCACGCTTTGCACATCCACGGGTTCCATCTTTAACTTGAGCAATAATCTCTTCATCTGATTTGTCTTTGAATATATTCCTATACAAACTAAACAAACGTATCTATTATGTGATGTGAGCAACAAACTCTATCGATAGCTTATAATATAGTTTGAGTTCTTACCTCTGCCTCTTTAACACCAACTTTTTTCCTCTCCTCCTTCGGAACCACACGGAGAGCAACTTTAGGGCACTCTTTCTTCTTTTGTACGGTCTGCATCATCTTATCTTCTAGCCGTTATATATCAACTTGTGTTACCACGACATTGCTAATAGTTGCTAATGCAATCTTCGAGTTTTCATGAAATAAAGAGAAACTCTGTAGTTGGATAGATACCGTAAGGATACCTCGTACAGTCTCATAATTTCTCATTATGAATCCATCTTCGTGCCAATGTAATATGAGAGTAACAAACACTACTGCCGAGACTTGTAAAGCCGAAATCGGTGTCTTAAGAGCCATGCCCCCCTATCGATGGATCTTGTAGGCCAAATGAATGGTTCACTATCTCTTAATAAGATAGAATAGATTGGTATGAACTTTTGCAAAACCTCCCCCGCTCATCGGATATGCTTTCGAAGCATATGGATAGTTGGGTAATAGCATCTGGACGTAGCGTCGAATAGCATTAACAGCAACGCAATGCTTTTAGAAATGATCAACTTCATTAGCTAAGCGACCGCGAACAGTTCGATAATATATAATAGGTGAGTAGTAACTTTGTCTCTTTGTTGAGATGTGCATCGGACCCGGCAAATATTATACTTTGTTATTGTTGTTGGGGGTATTCTATATGTTAACTGACAGAGAATGGCAAAGCCGGTTAATGATAGCGGAGCCAACAACAGTCCAATGAGCAAAGGCGATGATGAGCATACTACTACGCCAATCATTGACAATTGCAATTATAGTACACATCTTGTGCACAATACAATGACTAACAATTATCTAAACAACTTCTTATCTCCACCGCTGCCACCGCCGCCGCGATCGTCAACTACTACTAAACGATCGCCAACATTGCAACCTCGTAAACAACGTTCGTCTATACGTACACCTGTTCAGCTATATCTACTTGATCAACAATTGAACAGTAGTGTTTTACTATCAGCTGTATCGTCATCGATATCCTGTAGCAGTTCTACTGATAGTATCAATTTATCAAAAGTAGACACATCTTATACACCACAATACAAACAGCAACTTCCTACAACAACTACTACCAAAATGAATACTTTCTCCCGAGTAGGATCATGGAAGGCAAAGAAGAAGGAAGCCAAAGCAAAGAAATTACAACGTTCTTCTGGATCTACACCCATAATGTCAAATCGTAAAAAGATTGATAATCCCATTCCATTGGCAACTTCTTCCTCAACTAATTTGTTTCTACAAATGAATGATGAAGAAGTTGGTAATCACTCACCGGCAACGTCCATGAGTCCAAATCGTAAGAGTAGCGTGGCTACAAGTCCAACTGTTAGTTTATCGTCTCATGGATTGTCAACTCCTGATAGAAGTGGAAATCAAGGTGAAAGATCATCACAATCACCAGAGGATAGAACAGCATTGGGTGGTATTAAGTTTCATCCACATCATGCCGTTGTACCGAACAATACTTCCTCTCCAGTGAAGAGTAGAAGTAAGCAACAAACAGAGAAACGATCTCCCAAGTCTGTAATGACCGATAGTTTAGACCGTCATGATAGTGTGGGTGCATCATCTAGTGATAGTACACAATTGACTGGCACGCCTCCTCGTAAGCAGAAAGAATTCTTTACACAGAGGCAGCAACAGTCCCAGAGTCAAGACAAGGCAACGAATAAGAAGATACAACCTATAAACAATGTTGATTCAAGTTTAGCAAGTGAGGTAGAAGATTCCAAATCATATGCTACCAACACTGTAACAGACAACTATACCTATAATGATGAAACAACCAACGGAGAGAGTACCTTCGTACCAGGTTCTATATCTGATCAAGCCAATCCATCCATTGGTATAGGAACACGATTGGGTATCATGGTGGGTAAGAAGCTAGAACATAAAATACATGATTTTATTACCGGTAATTTATGTTGGTCATTGAATGATGATGGTACTACTAAGAGTGTTACCGATGGCGGTATACTTGGTGGATGTACGAATAATGCAGCTGTGCAATGTGCTGAGCTACAAACTACTGAGTCAATGATTGATGATATTAGGAATTATGAATATGAATCGAGTGATGATGAAGAGGATAGTACAACGTTGGATACTAATTCGTTTGAGGATACAATGTCTTACTATACAAGTGATGAAGATGAAGAGGATGATGATGATGATCGTTACAAGAGGAAGAAGAAGCAGCCCATCAAGACACAGTCCAAGAAGAGTAAGAAAATGTTACATAAGAAACCACCATCAGGAAAACAGTCGCGTCGTGGACCTAATCGTCGGGGACGTTCTCCAACTTCCAAGCTATCCTATAACAGTGACGGAGAGTCATTAGTCTCCGGTATGAGCCGTGGTACAAGTCGAGGTAATAGTAGTCGAGCCAACTCGTCAATTAGTACCTATGGTGACCGTGCAGCAAGCCTGTCAGTCAGTACGAATAGAAGTAGCAAGTCTCCCGGCGCTAGCTCGTCGGCTCATCGTGACAAGGCTATATTAGATAGGCACAATGAGGCCTCGACGTCGTCAAGTGATGGTAGTCTCAATGGCAAAGGACGTGATCCATCCGTGGTGGAAAGTGTACTAACGAATGATCAAGCAGCTTGGATGGCAATGACTAAGCAACAGGCTAGTACAGATGATAGTGAGCTTGCCTTGTTGGCTGGCAATATGAATAATGATAAAGCAGGAGGGGAAGTACAGGAAGTTAGTGCCGTTGATGGATACTTCAAGGTGAGTCTATTGTTGCTTGAGCTTGAATTATGTTGTTTTCTATGTCACGACATGCTCTCTAACTCTCCTTCTATCAAACTACATTAACACAGAAACTTCTAACTATTGGTATTCAATTGACCTTGAACGACCCACCGACATCTGAACAACCCACTCGTCTCAATCGTAGTGGAAAGATGTTCCTTCAGTTTGGTGAACGCAACAGCTCAGCCATTAATCAAGTATACAACCATCCCCAACTTGTTTGGACAGACGGTAACGATGTGTCATATACACTTGAATTACTTGATATTCAATCGATACGTCCACCCACATTTGGCGAGTTAGACGAGCATTATCCCTTCTCTGTTGAGGAACATAGTTTCTTCATTACCACACATAGTGGTATATCGTTACTCTTTGAGGCTGTGGACGAATTACAAATGACAAGGATTGTATCAGGATTACAAGGCATTGCAGGTAGACTTGCCAAGAAGATTATAATGGGTGAGAATGATTGGATTGTGCAGATGATGTTAACATCTGTAGGTGTCAGCGGAGAGGTCAAGAGTTTAGATGAGTTAGAACAAGACACGCCGCAGGCATTTTGTAATGTTACTGATCATTTTGTAGATAAGACAACTACTTTGACGTTACAGAAGCCAACAGGCATTATGAAAGGAGCATATGAAAGGAGAAGTAGATTGAGATCTAACCGCGAAATAATGTTGACTGTTGTGTAAAGAGAAGGGATTACATGTATGAGAAAAGAGAATTGTTTTAGATTATTATGTTTTGATGTCTAGGATGAGGAATAGATTGACGGAAGGATCAGTGTATTGAAGGACTTGACCTGAGCTTGCTATTGATTAGACTTTGAAAGGCTTAAATTTATCGAAGTCTATAAATATAATAGCCAAGATTAGAAGTATCACACTGAATGAGTCTACCAAAACTGTTAACATATAACACAACACCTTAGCGTTTCTTATTATCTATCTACATATCTACAAACTTCTTCTTCTTCTTCTTCCTATATTCTCTATCCCATCGTTTAGTCTTTTCATAGCAACACAGACATATCACAACCAAACAATGGGAGCTTCTTCTTTACCATTTTCATTATCACCAGAGTCATTTGATGCAACCTTTTCAAGCCGCTGGACGAGGTACATTTCAGGAGCCATAACTTGTTGACGATCCTCAATGCCTACAGTTGGATAAGGGTATCCAGGATGATATGGAACTTGACCAGCATAATGATGATGCATCATATTTGGATCCATATTTGGCGGTGGTGGGTAACTGTATTGTGGAGGTGGATATCCACCGTACTGTGGCGGAACTTGCTGATTCGGGGGCGCTGGTGGGTAGTTGTATTGTGGAGGAGGCATTGGACCACCATTGGGGTAGTTGTATTGTGGTGGCATTTGTGGATAGCCATAATGTTGAGGAGCTGGCGGGTAACCGTAAGGCGGCGGTGGATAGGCGTACTGTTGTGAGTTGCTGTCATCATCATGCTGTGTTGGTATTGACGATTGGTCAGTGGTGATGGTCGATGGCACTTGCTTGCTCTTTGACTTAGCTGCTAATGCACGTGCCATGTTTCTAACGCTGATGTTTGGTGTCAACGTAAGACTTGGCATCTTGGTACCGTGAACTGGTGAATTAACATCATTTTTGTCCTCGCTCTTGCTAAACCAATCTTCAATGGATGCCCGTTCATATGTAATACCATCAGCTGCAACGACAGGGTCGTTTGTCATTAGCAAAAGACTGATGGGGCACACAAGTTCGTCGGGAGCATCAACACTAAACGCCGCTTGTAGAGGTGGAGAAGTAGGTCTCTCCTCATCTGGCTCATCTATGGTGAAATAGAAGTCCTCCTCTTCTTCCTCGACTTGATTCATTTCTGATACATCCACTTGATCTTTAGCTTGCTCTTTGGTTGTTACAGCATCAACTTTAACCACTACTTCTTCTTTCTTCTTCTTCTTTTTCTTCTTTTCAGTCTTCGAAGCAGCTATATCCTTTTTCTTTGAGCTATCCTTGCCACTAACTACTTGAGTTTGACTGTCTGATGTGCTATCCACTGGCTTCTTGTCTGCCTTGGGTTTCATTGGTGCTGACCCCTCTTGAGGCTTACTCTGTACATCTGGCTTCTTACTACTTACTTGCGACGACTTCTTACTAGTCTCCGACTTCTTATCAGTCACTGCCTTCTCATCGGTCTGAGGGTTTTGTTTAACAGCGAGTATCTTCTTCTTACCCTCATCAGTTTTCTTCGTCGGTCTTTGTTTGGCCGAAGAGGGCTCGCTATCATCTTTCTTACTAGCAGCAGGCTGTTTCTTGACCCCTGACTTGGCGCTGCCACTTGAACTTTCCTTCGTAACGGCTGATGATGACTGCTCGCTCTTTGACTTCGTCGACTTCTTACTTTTACTTGCCTCTGGCTTATCAGCGTTTGGTCTTTGTTTAGCAACAGGTGTAGCCCCGTCTTGTCGTTGATCACTTTTAACAGACTTCTTATGTTGTTGATCACTCTTAATAGACTTCTTGTCAGCCTCGGGTTTCTTGGTGACGTTTGTATTGTTAGAAGTTTGACTGACCGGGTTGGCCGATTTCTTATCATGAGCCTCTTGTTTCTTAACAGTTGAACTTTCCTTAACTGGTGGTGCTACCACTTGCTTCTTATTAGGTTTCGAACTAGCAACTTTGGTGTTATCTTCTGACTTTTTGCTACTTGTCGTATCCTTGACTAGTGCCACAGCCTTTTTACTCTGACCCTTACGCTTCGTCTTCTTCTCGACCTTCCATTCTCCCTCTGGTGATGACGGGGTAGGTGTCGTAATGCTTTCCTCTAAATCCATTGCAACCAGACTCTCTGCAAGTTTAATGCTCGCCGCCTCCTCCTCTTCCACAGCTAGGCTTACCTCAATGATGTCATCTTTCTTCTCCTCTTTCGTGATTTCTATTTCTACATTTTCATCCTTGTCCGTGGATGTTACAACATCAGTGCTACTCTCAACTACGACCACATTCTTCTCTTTATTCTTCCCCTTGCGCTTTGATTTCTTCTTCTTCCCACTCTTGGCACTAGCTCCTCCCTCATTCACTCCAACGGCAGGCTCGTCCAACCCTATAGACTGCAACAATTCATCCCTCGTCAACTCTGCATTCCACTCTTTGCAGCGTTCCTCCAACCAACGATAGATCAAAGCAGCGAGGACACTTGATACTCGACGCTGCCCATTACCCCCATCACATGCTTTCTTATCATCTTTACCTGGCTTTGTAATATCCGCGTTGACGATGCTATCTAACCACTTGTCAGCATCTCGAGGTAAAGTCACAAATTCCTGTGATGATCCATTGCACTGACGAGAACACAACAATATGAGCCATTGCATCATGAGTTGATTAGATTTCCGCAGCAACATTGATGTATCACATGCTTCCTCTCCCCTATCGTTATACAACCCTGCCTTTTGATTCTTTTCTATTTCGTAGTAGATACTTTCGTGCTTCTCATAACACATTTCAAGGAATCCGACCTTGGTTTCAGATACGGAATCTTCCATTGCAATCACAACCTTCCTTATGTTCTTACACAAACTCGTCACGTCTTCACGCTGTTCACGAGCTTTATCTTGCATTCCTAAGACTGTTGGTTTACGAATACTTGACACAGCAAGGTTGATACGAGCTGCTATAAGCCTGGTCATCTGTGTCTCGCTAGATTCGTCAGGAAAGACTTTTTCTGGTGAGCATCCGTCTTGATTCATTGTATCTGTATAACGCCTGTACTCCTGTAACACGAGAATCTCCACCATACAACTTGTTTCACCATCCTGGAAGCCAATTGTAACGGCTCTCTCCATATCTTGTGACAACCTTCCCAAGATATTCATCTTAATTTCAATCAATTTCTGTAGACCATCACGTGAAACTCTATGCTTGTATATTTGGGGAACTTGGCCATCACGACCAGTTGCTCGTATTAGATTTCCCCTATACTGTTGAACAGGATCGATGAGTGTGTCCAATGCATGATTGAACCGTTCAAGTAACGAAAAGGTAAATTGCAAGAACTTAAATCCCCGTGTTGCCGACCATCCCACGAAGCTTGTCAACTTGAATATTTGCAGTAGAAGATCTCCCAATTGCTTAAATCCCAAGTCAAGTTGCTCGTCGAACCCCATGAGCATTTTACTTGATTTCATATCAAAGGATGACCGAGGAACCGGGTCAATTTCCTCCAACCCGGTTCTGATGCCATATAGTTTCATCTTGACTGCTTTAAATGTGTCCTCAATCTCCTTCAATCTCTTCTTAACCTGCAATGCAATCTTGGCCAGCTCTTTATCACCGAGATCATCACGTCCAATGGACTCGGCAATACCATCATCTTCTCCCTGCCCTAGACCACATGGTACGAGTACATGCTTGACCAACCCAATAATATCCTTTGTGCTAATGGGGAAACTCTGTTCATCGTCCCCTCCAGATAAGCCAATCTGAAAATACTTCTCCTTATCACTTCCCAATGATAAAGGACGTAATTGTAATTTAAATGATTCATTCTTCTCCTCTTCCTTACTACCACCAATACCAACACTAACACCAGCTTCTAAATCAACCATATCATCCATATTCCTATAATTAAAAGCACCCTCAATATCATCCGTTAATACATCCCCAAGTGTACCAAATCGATCACTAACCGGTACGCTTAACTTGCTAATCTTTTCCTTTCGTCCTGGACTAGCCTCATTCGATCGTACCAATCCACTATCAACACTTAATACAATAAAACTTGATGATTTCTTAATATTGGCTGGCTTTAATTCAATTTCAAACCCTTGTTCTGTGGCACTAAAGTGTTGTTTCTCATTAGATGTCAAATTACGTAAATGTATTTGTGAGGCCGTACGACATTTGCGACAATCTGTTGAGGTTATGAGGGTTGTGGCATTTGACATTGATATTGTTGGTAAGACATCTTTATATTCTATACCACCGGTGTATGTTGTTGAAGCTGTTGAGGATGGTGATGATGGAGCTATTAGTGCTTTGGACGATGATTTGCCATTCGATTCGGACTTTTTCTTATCTTGTATATATAATTCCAGCTTTTTGGATAGAAAGTTAGTAAAGGCTTGTAATTCACGACCTTTATCAATCTCATTATTAGTTTGTCCAGTGGAGGATGGTGGTGGTGAATCAATAATTGAATCTAGTAAACGATCCAATCCTGATTCATTATTGTCTTCTTTACCTTCCTTGGACTTGTTTTCCTTATTGGCAGGGTTGGCAGCAGCTGTAGGAGATTCGTCCTTAATCTCTTGAGCCTGACTTAATGGCGGTGGTGACATTGGTGTCGTATGATCAATAACCTCGGATAAACCTATTGTTTGTACTACAACAACACTATCGGGTGATTTCCTTTGAGATTCGGTAGTTTCATCTGAACCAGCTGTTGCAATCTCGTCTGAACCTTCCTTAGCATTATTTTCATCTGCTGAACCAGCCATAACATTTTGGTCATTGACTGAATCTTCAATATCATAAGTTGAAGCGGCGGTAACACCCGTAGGTGGACTTTCCAATCCACCATTCCCATTACCCTCTTTCTTAACACCCTTATCTAAACTAATTTCAATACCCTTATTGCCATTACGTACCTGTTCTTCAATTGCCACCTTATTGTTATTTGTGGATTTCTTCTTCTTCTTTTTATTCTTCTTCTTCTTTTTAGTACCGCCGGAACCTTGTTGGGATTGTACGCCACGTATAGATTTACGTTCGTCTAATAGATATTTTTGTATCATTCGCCCTAATAGTGGTGGCTCGGGTTTATTATTAGTAGCTGTAGTAGTGTTGTTATTTTCAGTTGGTATATCTGACTTATTTTTATTGCCCTTCTGCTTACCACCACCGCTGTCTGCTTTATCATCTAAAGTAGCAGTAGCAGCAGAAATTGCAATACTTGGAAATATCTCATTAACGATATCAACAGCCGAATTAGAACATGGCGTTGACCCATTGTGGTGCTTATCTGGTGGTACAATGACGTTGTTATTATTATTTGAGTTAGTGTTGTTTGAGTTTATATTTGCGCCGCCGTTCTTTTTGTTGGTATCGGCGCGTCGTTTTTTCTTCATTGTGTATGTACTCATCTTATATATGTTATGGCTGTTATTTGTTTATTTGGACGGCATGCTAGAGAGGAGAGCCGCTTTGTTTGTTTGTATTGTGGTGTTGCTCATTTTCATTTTTCATTCGAAAGCTTCTCTGAATCGAGGTATCCTTTCCTATGGTATCACCAACAATGAATCTTCTATTGCTGTTATCGCCCTTCTCTCTAGAGCTGTTTATATCATTGTGTATTGTGTGCAATGTGTATGTTATTATATGTATGGATATTGGTGAGTTAACCAGGCTTACATTCAGATCTCCATTTGTCCTGGTCTCTATCGTTTCTCGTTCCTTTTTCTAAATCTCTTTTTCAGGTTGCTATATACAAGATACAAGAGCTGGCTGTGTTATAATAATGTTATATATAATGCGTATGTTATATGTTATGAATATTGCTTCGAATTAATATCACCCCACTTGACTTGATAGGTAGAACTTAAAATGTTCCAGGCAAAAAGCCTAATGGCTCTGCTTTCTTACGATGTGTATCTCTTCCTCCTCGGAAGGCAGTCTTGACTTTAGGATCAGCAATATATTTTGCATTATCATCTTCATAATACGCTGGTGTATGATTTGAGATAATACCTAATTGATGATATATATCAAATAAGTATACATCCTTCAGTTCCATTAGCCCTTCATATGATACTAAAATGACTCGTTCCTTCTTGTCGTTCTTTATCTTGATACCGTGCTTGCCGTAATGCAGATATGCCTCTTTTATTAATGCTAGTTTTGTTTCTTCCTCCTTCTTTACTATTTCAAGCATTGGACAGTCAACTCGTAACCTCTCGTTTGTTGAAATGGAACCATCTCTCATTACCACTACTACAGTAATATCAACACCTTGTGATAGATAGTGTTCTATATGACTAATGAGATTTACAAAGAATCTTGCAGGGTAATGCGCCTCTTCGTCTGCCATAGGAAGTAGTAAAGCATCTATTGTAGGTGTATATGTACCGTTGCATCTCTGACCTTGAGGTAGAGTAAGATGTTGTATCTGCCAATCAGTATTGTTTGCTGCATCAGCTGTGGTAGCAGTATCAAGTACTGACGATAGGAATGAAGATCCGACAACGGTGAGCATCTTCTTTGGCAATATAGACTGCTTGTGTCGTTGTGGTTTGGGTGGTGTTAGTTCGGGCTTTGACTTCTGTAGCTGCTGCTCAAACTCTTTCTTGTCAAGATTTGCCGAATTAGCTGCAGTCACATACTTCTCGTTGCCGTCCTTAAATGGAGGGTGAAAGGTCGAGTTTATACCAAGCTCTTTGTAGAGGCTGAATATATATGAATCTTGCAGTTGCATCATAGCCTCATATGATACAGCAATCACACGATTCTTTTCTATAGTGCCTCCAGCGCCATACTTATCTATTGCTTCGGACATCAGATTCATTGCTACCTCATCTTCCTTTCTGCCAACATTAGCTAGATGACAATGTGATTTCATCTTGCCTTTACTCGAAATGTGTCTATCTCTCAGTGATATGATTACTTTGATGTCTATACCTCGAGCCAAGTACCATTGGATATGTGAAGTTATATTCACGGAGAAGCGTTGAGGGTATAATGCAAAGCCATCGTATTGGCCACTTCCACACTTGGCACCACAAGTGTATTGATCATTTGCATCCAAAATCTTTGCTTCATTGCGACATAAAGATAAAGTTTGTCGCTCTCCTTCTAGCTGTTTTTGATTCGCATTCTTTGGAGGTTCCTGTCGAGGCTTGGCATTACTCTCACTTGCCTTCTTTCTGTTGGTGAAGACGTATGCTGCAACTCGAGAGTCTAAAGAAGGATCCAGCTCATATCGAAAACAATCTGCTGGAACCAAAGCCTCGACGATGTTGATATCTTCATCTTCTTCACATAGCCATCCCCATGGAAGTGAAAGATGTTGGATTTCCCACTTACCGTCAGAGGATGTTGCTTGTCGTGATATTCCTTCAACCTCGTAAATGCCTACGGAAATTCCCAAAGCAGTTGCCAAGAAAGTTGTGCCGCTACTCTCGGGACCAACGACAGTGATAACCTTCTTGGGAAAGAGAGATCGTTTGAACTTCTTCCTCTTTGGTTTGGGTAGTGTCTTCATTAGAGAGGCTTCACTTTGTATATACTTTGTATTGCCATCGTTGAATTGTGGCAAGTAGGATGCCTCTATCCCTAATTGTCGGTAGATATCAAATAGGTATGCCCCTTTAAGTTGCATAACACCTTCATAACTAACGGAAAGAAGAGTGGGTCGTCCATTGAAGGAACTCTTGCCGTAATTTCTCATTGCTTCCTTTTGAATTGTTGCCGCTACTTCGTCTTCCTCAATTGCAGTCGTCGGAATACCACAGTGATCTCTAAACTTGCCCATTTTCGATATGCTTCTATCTCGCATGAGTAGAATTGCTGTAATCTCAACTCCACGAGATTGGTACCATTCAATATGGCTACTTATATTGACAAAGAATCTCTTTGGATACATAACACGCCCATCTGTGATTTGTACTTCATTCTCGCATCTCTTTAATATCTCGGCACTCTTCTCGAATGGACGGGAACAATCCTCAGGTACCAAAGCTTTAACTATATTAGTATTTGTTTGCACATCCTTCTCACAGTGCCATCCCATGGGCAGTGAGAGATGTTGCACTTCCAATTTACTATCATTTGATAAAACACGTCCGTCCACGTATTGGTGGTAGATCCAAGCAGACTTTTCACTGATTCTCCACTTTCCTTCGCTTGGCCATATACCGGCTGATATTGCAATTGAGGAAGCTATCAATTTGGTACCAGAACTTTCATGGCCAAACACTGTAATAACCCTCTTTGGTAAAAGTGATGCTTTTGGTGGTGGCTCAACATATTTCTGTGGCTTTGGTGGGAGATTTACACTATTTGTTTGTTTCGGTATTTGCTTGTCAGGAATATCAACCAAATACTTTCTATTTCCGTCTACAAATGTTGGGAGATACGTTGAATCTATTCCAAGGCGATGATACAGGTCGTACATATATTCATCTTTCATTGCCATCATACCTTCATAAGAGACGGTAAACACCCGATCCGTCTCTATTGTATCTTGTGGTAAAGTACCTCGTCTAAAACCATGTGTGCTATACTTTTCTAATACTTCTGATATTAGATTCAAGGCAACCTCATCTTCCTTCCTTCCAACATCTGCTAGATGACAATGTCCTTTGAGCTTTCCTCTGCTTGATATTGTTCGATCTCTTATTGATATAACAACTTTGATATCCACACCTCTTGATAGATACCATTCAAGATGTGAAGTAATATTAACAGAGAATCTTTCCGGGTATAGTGCACAACCATTATATCTCCCAGTACCACATTTTGCACCACATGTAAACTCATCATTTGTTTCTGATATCTTCACTTCGTCACGGCACATTGTCATGAGATTAGCTTCTTCCAATGTAACTTCCCTATTCTCATCTACAAGATTAGAAGAATCTAAATCTCGTCCATTAGTACTAAACCATAATTGTTCAGCAGACTTAGGATGCAAGTATGGGTCTCGTTCGTATCGGAAACATTCATCAGGTACTAATGCTTCTACTATCTTGATCTCTTTATCTTCCTCACATTCCCATCCCCAAGGTAAACTAATGTGTTGTATCTCCCACTCATTATCAGATGTACTAGCTCTTCTTTTAATATCAGCTTCAAACGTCCACCGGCCTGTAGGATTGTATTGTCCGCTAAAACTTTTTCTACCACGATCAATTCCTTTAAGTGTATGATTGAATGCCCAAGCTGGAGTATGAACCCATCCTCCATCTTTTGTAAATGCACCTACAGCTACACCTAATGTTGTACTTAGAAAAGTTGTACCACTACTCTCGGGGCCAAACACTGCAATAATCTTCTTTGGAAGTAATGAAGTTTTTGGTTGTGGAGGTTCTCTTGGCATAGATGGACGGTTATCATTATTGTTGTTGTTGTTAGTACCATCTGCATAATCAAATAGATCATAATTTGATCTTTCAAGTTCATTATCCAATATATTTGTTGCTCTATGAAAGAAGTATACCTCAATCAGTATAATACCAGCTATCCACAGTATGATTACATTCTTCCATACTTTAAAATCAAAGAGTGTAGACTTTTTCCTTCTTCTCTTCCTCCGTCGTGCTGCTGCTTTACTAAGAGAGAAGTCATGATAGGATGCACCATCATCATTATTGTATAAGAGCCTCATAATATCTCTGTACTTTCAAGAGCTTTCAAAGCTATGGTAAGGTGATGTTGTCAGGATAATTATTAGGTGCACCATCACAAAAGGTTGCCTTTACTATCACTCTACAAACACCAATTCAAAGCGTATTAAAAACTGACAGTCATTGACACTATTAGTCTATTCTCCCATTAATTGCAATTCAATTTGCAATTGCAACTACACTTGATAGGCAACAACCACACGACATAGCAACAATAATAACAGCAACGATTTTGAGTTCCCGGTATCTTTTAGGCCATATCGCCTTTCATTTCCTGCTCCTCTCTCCTCTTAGAGGATAGCGGATGCTCTATCTTATGTAATACAGTGGTAGAGTAGCACAGCAGCAGTACAAATAATCCTCATCTTGGTGTTGTGCTTTCTGTTGGCTAGAGTCAGTCTCTTACAGAGGAGTGACTGGAGAAGAATATCTCCCTTGTTTAGGCTTATAGAATCAAGTAATGCAATATAAGTATGTCGTAGATAGATATAATTGCTTCGTAACTATTACTTGTTGGTATTAGAACATGCCTACATATCCAATCCAATTTGTATTCTTTCCAGTTTTCTGTTTATCAAAGCCTCCGTGATTGTCTGTTCATATGATATGCCCAAAAAAGTATCTAATAAACCATGCTGCTTCCGCCACTTCCAGCTCCTCCATATCCCTTACCACGAGGATGTTCCAACTTATCCCAATTCTTTTCCAAATTATCAAGAATAAGCATGTATCCATCAGTCATCGATGTCAGAGCGCCTACTAAATCCATATACATTTGTGCATCAAGTGCAGCAAGTGCCTTCACTCGGTGCATATTAATCTTTCCTCCATCACTGGTTGCAGTCTTCTCCTCGGTAGATGTAGATGTTGATTCCTTGTTCTCATCACCATCCTTACCACCCGATGCAGCTGATTTAGAAGTGGATTTTGTTTCAGTAACAGAAGTTTTGGGCAAGTGACTAAATTTGTCAATAGCATCGGCCCTTGATGAATAGTATTTAGATGTTTCACTTAATGCCTTTTCCATCTTTTCACGCTCTTCTTTTAGTAATTTAACAAACATCAATTGTACTGTTACGCCAAAGTTGTTTCCATCCTATTATCACAAAGTTATATGTGAACCACAGAGATAGAAGATAGAATTAGATACATATTATATTGCACACACGAGATTTACAGTTTTAAATAATACAACTCACCTCTGTATATGATATTCGATGCATTCATTATATGAGATTTGATATAGAAATGAGTTGTTGTTAGTATTAGTCTCGATCCATTGCAAAGAAAACATACAAACTAAAAATAACTCACCCATTTGAGGAACATGTAAACCAACAAACCTTTCCAAAGTAAGCGCATTTTTGCTACCATCCGCTAATGCATCTCTTGTTACCTTGTATACTGCGTCGACAACATCATTAGTCTTCTCAACATCGCCTGTAGTTAGTGCAGCAACGAAGGCGGATTCAGCAGATGATAGTGCAGTGTTACCCTTGTATGGGAGGGCGGATAAAGCCGATGTTAGTGCATCGAGAGTACTAATTCCTGATTCGAGGATGGCCTTGGCATCGGCAGCGGACTTTTGACGATATGCGTTCATTGTAATTGTGGATAGTTGTTTAAAATATTGTGGTAGTAATTAGATAGGGGGTGGTTGTAAATTTTATGGATGATAAAAGATTTGCTCAGAAAAAAGATTTTTTGCTGAGAGCAGAGGTATCCTATCAAAATAAGACACCTATCTTGACAAGACAATAAGGGAGCATGCTAATGTGCTTCATACTTTGTTATACACCCATACAATGCCAAACATCTACTATTGTAGCACCTGCATGCTGTTATACCCCCACTTGATTGCCAAACTTGTCTGAGAGTTGGCAGAAAAGTAATCGAGATTTTTTCCTGATCTGAGGCATGAAGCCCACGACCAACATGGGACTGTAAAAGTATGGTGGAGGGACTTACAATCATGCTGAGAGTGTTAATCAACTTGTTATACACCCATACAATGCCAAACATCTACTAGTGCAGCACCTGCATGCTGTTATACCCCCACTTGATGGCCAAACTTGTCTGAGAGTTGGCAGAAAATCCGGATTTTTGCCTGATCTGAGGCATGAAACCTGCCAACAAGTGGCTGTAAAAGTATGGTGGAAGGACTTACAATCATGCTGAGTGTGTTAATCAACTTGTTATACACCCATACAATGCCAAACAACCACTATTGCAGCACCTATATGATGCCATACCCCCACTTGATGGCCAAACATTGCCTGACCATCGGCAGAAAATCCAGATTTTTGC
>Ga0214477_100161_pt1 | contig 46114 bp, 29 predicted proteins | sample M1_20Mar14CPVII9_FD_165058 | JGI IMG/M metagenome (GOLD analysis project Ga0214477, IMG submission 165058) | Marine eukaryotic communities from Monterey Bay, California, United States - M1_20Mar14CPVII9sort6BwellC16 | ecosystem: Environmental > Aquatic > Marine > Unclassified | place: USA... | reverse complement strand
TTATGGTACGAGTATGCTACTAATAGATGACGCACATCTTGTGCTTCTCCGCTTTGTAATCTTTCTGTTGATCATCGTCTACTCACGGGAATCCACGTGGAGTAACGCCTAGCTGCTCATTTAAACATCCCAATTGACCTTGTCTCTATCTTCATCACTTTCAATCAACACTACATCTTCTTCGTCTTCTCCATAGCACCTTTGGAAGTATAGTGTTCCACGAGAGGTGCCACACTTTGTGCATGGATTGAAACCTCCAGTCATACAATCCTCGTCCGTATCACATTTATCCCCCAAGTTGTAACACTGGAGCTCAGATGGAGCTGGGGTAGGTTCGGGGGTAGGTGCAGGGGTTTCGTCCGAGTAACACCGCTGATAATACTCGGTACCACGATTTTTACCACACTTGTTGCATGGATTGAAACCTCCAGTCATACAATCATCATCTGTTTCGCATTTATCCCCGAGGTTGTAGCATTGAGGCTGCTCATAAGGAGCGGGGGTAGGTGCAGGGGATTCTTCAGGCTCGGAATAACAACGCTGATAGTACTCGGTTTCTTTGGTAGTACCGCACTTGTTGCATGGATTGAATCCACCAGTTAAACAATCATCATCTGTTTCACATTCATCCCCCAAGTTGTAACACTGGAGCTCAGTTGGAGCTGGAGTTGGTGGATCATATTGACGATCACAATCCTCCTCACAATTCTTAATCCATTGATTAGATTTGCCGGTATGACGTTGACAATGGTTGTAACATTGATGTTTGTTCTGTGCACCTTCTAGCAGCTTAATGTTGGCGGTGTGTCGTAGATTAAAGTTTAATTCATCTGCATTGTGCCCAGTGGCAGTAATCGATAGGACATTGGAGGATGAAACGGCAGATAGTAGGAATAATGCAATAGTAGTCTTCATGTTTGTTATTCTTTTATATAATATATTATTGTTGTGTTTGTTGTATATTGTTGTTTGTATTGTCAGCTTATTGATTTTATGAGACGATGTTGAGAGACATCAAATGATTTGATACGATCTTCCATCTTGGGGTTCTTGCATATTGCAAACTTATAAAGTATGCAATTACATAGACACTCTGTCTCTTGCAACAGACGGAGTAGAGAGTACTACGATTAACATCTTGGTTAGTAGACTCCTATGCCCACGACCGTCAGTGAGATAAAATAAACACACTTGATGGATTGAATAAAATGCTCAATGGCGATACAACCCCTTTAGACTCTCAACTCTCATAAAATTTGGGCAACCATTGACCATTAGCTGTCACGCTGCCACCTACTAACTTTCAGCATACCACACAATATAAACTAAAGCCGCCCATCTTATACTGTCATCGGATCTTCTACTCAATCTTTTTGCGAACATATGCCTTCTTTTATCCGCGGCAGTCTATAGTAGAAAAATAAACAAACCAACAATATAAAATACCACCACACAAGCCCATTCAGCATCAACTACTACCGCCCACCACCACCTAAACATAATAAAATACTTTGGTACCTGCTTACTACCGCCATTTTAGAGTTATACTTCATATATAACACATACCAAAGTTTATTCGCGGCAGTCTATTGAGCGATTGCAAAAAGTACACATAATCTTAGGTTAGATTCATCAAAAATTAAAATACAACAAAAAAATCTATATTTATACTACATTTATTGACAATGGCCGATACACCACTAATAGACCCATCTCTCCTAGCAGAATTATCCGAATCAGAACGTGCCGAGGCACTAGCTGCGGCCGAAGCTGCCCAGCGAGCTGAAAAACGTGCAGAAGAAAGAGCTAAACAAAGAAAGTTGGCACAAAATAGTGATACCTCATCCAATGTGAATGGCAATAATACTAATGGTAGTGATGGTACAGCTACATTATCAGAAGAACAAGAAGAACAACGTGCAATATCAGAAGCACAGGAACGCCGAATGCTTGAACGACAGCGTGAGCGTGAGTTGGATTTAGAACGAAGAAGAGTAATGGGTGGCGGTGGTAATAGTAGAAAGACTTCTTCTAATTTGGATGGAGGGAGTAATACTACAAGTAGTGGTGGTGGGTTGGTATTTGTTAGTAAACGAAAGCGTGGGACAGGACAAATATCTTCCGACACTACTGCTACTGGCGACGCGAGTACATCATTATCTCTTGCTGCATCAAAGAGTAGAAAATTTGATATTTCACAACAACCATCCAACACCAACAATAACAGTAATCAACAATCACACTTGACTGCATCACAATTGGCATCTATTAAAAAGGCCTACCTCGGTGAAAAGACAGTAAAAAACGAAACTACTGCTGCATCATCATATGATAATTCATCATCTCGCAATGGTCAAGGCAGCAATGCAAACGCATCCATCCGACAACGATTACGAGAACAACGCCAGAAACGCCGTGTTAAGAAAACAGTATTCAAATTTGAATGGGATCGCAACGAGGATACATTTGAGGATGACGATCCATTGTATGGTGGTACCATGAGGAAGGATAGTAGTAACAATCGGTATAATGGACGGTATCAACAATCATCACCGCGAAATGGCGGCAGCAGTAGTAGTGGAGGTATTAGCCGTCCACCACAAAGTTATACAGCCAAGCAACAATTACAACAGGATGATATCAAGTTCGGTAAGGGTAATAAAAGGAAGAAATCTAAGAATTATGATACAGTAACATCAGTTCATACAGTATCAACTAAACCACTTGATAAAATGACTAACAGAGATTGGAGAATCTATCGTGAAAATTACAACATTGTAGTCAAGGGTGGCAAGTCTCCACCACCATTACGATCTTTCCGTGAGGTACCCAAGGGTATACCACCCATACATCCAAGTTTATTAAATGCAATTGAGAATAAATTAAAGTATACTAATCCAAGTCCAATCCAACGACAGGCTATACCAATTGGTATGCAGCGACGTGACTTAATTGGTATTGCCGAAACTGGTAGTGGTAAGACTGCATCGTTTGGTATACCATTATGTCATCACGTTATGATGTTTCCACAAAGTATACTGGATACAGTAGATGAGGAAGGTCCATTGGCATTAGTTATGGCACCCACTCGTGAATTGGCATTACAGATCAATGTTGAATTTGGAAAGTTACTAAGTTCACAGAGCAATATTGTATCATTTGCTGTGGTCGGTGGACAGAGTATTACCGAACAGGCTACGAAGATTCGTACCGGTGTACACATTGTTGTTGGTACTCCTGGTCGTATTAATGATTGTATTGAAATGACATATTTGGTATTGAATCAGTGTTCGTATATTGTACTTGATGAGGTATGTCATTATATTATTGCAATGTTTGTACGGTGTTATATATATTTGCTCACATGATGTGCACTTTTATTATTAAATCTACAACACCGGGATAACAACAGGCTGATCGTATGATTGATTTAGGATTTGCTCCTCAAATTGAACAGATATTGGATGCCATGGGTGGCAAGTTGAAGAGTGAAGATGAAACTGAGGCATATAAGCAAGAACGAGAAGATTTGGAACGTCTTGGTAAAGCTGTGCCCAGTCATCGACTAACTGCAATGTTTAGTGCCACTATGCCCAGTGAGGTTGAACGTATTGCCAAACGATACCTCCGCCATCCAGTGATTGTATCAGTGGGAGATCAAGACTCGGGGAAGAATGCGCGTATTACACAGCGTATCCTCTATTTGTCATCACCTGGTCAAAAGGAGAGTACATTGCGTGACTTACTACGTCGGTCACATCCTAGTGAAAAGATTATTGTGTTTGTGAATGAAAAGAAACATGCCGAGGGTGTCGGTCGTACAGTCGAGAATGCCGGGAGGAAATGTGTCGTCTTACACGGAGGTAAAACTCAAGATCAACGTGAGGAGAATCTAGCCACATTCCGTCGTGGAGGTGTGGTAATGGTGGCAACAGATGTCGCTGGACGAGGACTGGATATTCCCGATGTTCAGCAGGTAATCAACTACGACCTACCCACACGGAGTATTGACAACTATTGTCATAGGATTGGACGTACTGGTCGCGCCGGGAAGGAAGGTCTAGCTACAAGTTTCATCACAGACGAGGATGAGAGTATTATGGCTCCTTTAAAGCAATACTTAGAAAGTACTGGTAGTCAAATACCTGAGAAACTAGCTCGTAATCCAGCAGCTTCTGGTTCAATGCATGGGGATTTTATTCGATAGACAGATATAGGTAACCAAGTGTTGGTATGTTTACTAAACATAAGAATCTAAGTCTAAGATATGGTCGAATCTAGAGCTTACAAACTTGGTATCCGAAGTTCATAGAACAAATCTTCTTATGTATCAAAGTATATTATGTTATGTTATGTAATATGTAATATCGGCAAGTGACCGTCCAAATGTAAAGTAAACTAATGAAGTCAGGCATGTCATATATATGATAACCTGAGAGGATACCTCTGAGATAGGATACCCTACTGTTTTTACTCCTGAAAAAAAAAAGACAACGCACTGTAGGGAATAGGACTGTGTCAGCTGGCCATTGGCCAATGAGGCCAGATTTCTGGCCAAAGTGGCCAGCCAATTTGGATACAAATGACATATATATGGGTACAATATCCATATTTGTATCCGATAAGTATCCGTATTGCGTACTTTTGTACTGAAGTGGCCAGTGTACTGGCCAATGGGGTTTTTAAAGTGGCCAGCTGACACAGCCCTAGCAGGGAATGACTCATTGCAATAACAATAAGAAGGTGCACCAACACAGAGCAAATGATGACGATGCAATAACAGCTCAATCCATCAACTACCACATCACCACAACCATACATTTATTAAGCTCATAATTCTTAAATCGAATACATATCAACTACTTTCCATATATACTACTACTAACATGAAGACTGCTATTATCGCCACCATTATCGGCTCTGCCGCTGCCTTTGCACCTTCCTCTACTGGACGTGCTCCCTCTGCCATCCGTATGTCTGAGACTCCAACCAAGGAAGAAATCTCTATTGAGGAGGAAACTGTTGTTGTAGCTGAACCCACCAACGGAGTTGCCGCTGTTGCATCAATCAACGGATGGGTTGCTGATGCTTCTCAACCATGTTATGGACTTCCAGGAGCACTAGCTCCTCTTGGATTCTTCGATCCTCTTGGTTTCAGTAAGGATGCTGATCTTAACACCGTTAAGCGTTACCGTGAGGCCGAGGTTATGCACGGACGTGTATCAATGATGGCTGTTCTTGGATACCTTATTGGAGAATCAACACCCACCATCACATACGGTATGGATGTTCACCACACCATTGCCAACAACCAAATCCCTGAGGTACCAGGAACTGTTCTTTTCCCATTCTTCCTTGCCATTAACATTGCTGAGGCATGGAGGGCTTCTGCGGGTTGGGTAAGTGCGCGTTAGTATTGTTTTGTTGTGTGAACTCGTGTGTTTAAAATTATGAAGTCTTGTAGATTTGAGTGCTTCATTTGGCCTTCATGTATCTTCATTTGATTGTCTTTTCAAGCAGTATGCACTAACTTGAGTTACTATCGTCTCTCTTCATCTTCATAAATTGTCAAACGCGCATCTTCCAGGTTGAGCCAGGCATGGGTCCACTATTCTCTCTTAGAGAAAATTACTACCCTGGAGATATTGGATTCGGTAAGAGTTTCAAGCCAACTGATTCTAAGGACTTCGCCAACTTACAGACCAAGGAATTGCAGAACGGACGTCTTGCCATGCTTGCCGCTGCCGGTATGTGTGCCCAGGAACAGATCAACGGAGTTGGCATCTTAGAGAACTTGGGAATCAGTCTTTAAGAAGTCAATGATCGAATGCTAGTATCATGTAACATGTAAATATAACAGTATGCATAGTTAATCAGAACTCAACTGACTCTATCTATCTATCTATATTATATTTTGCCTACTCCAGAGTATGAGCTCATTTCTATAAGATTCTACCTCAACACTGCTTATGAGATCAGATATATGTATGTATAGGCATTTAGAATAGCAGGATCCATATCTTTCTCATCACTAATATCACTAGACTTGCTTCCTACACAAAACTGGAAGATTGAGTCAACAACATCATTACAGGCTTTACTATCCTCTTCTAACTGAGTATTATCATTGAGATGAATCGACAACTTCTTACAGAGTATACTAGCTCTTCTCAGGGTATCTCTAATCATATCATTATCATAATTATCTTCGGCATAATAAAACTTGTTCAATCGACGTGACATGTTCATGAAGAAGTTAGACAAACCGTCAAGAATTGCGGTATCCTTATATTGTATAGAAACTTTAGCCAATTTACATGACAGTGCTAATCGAGATGAATGGCACAGTTGTGGGTTGTTGTATATATTGTCGAATGCTTGCTGAAAGTATTCACTTTTTGATGGCATAATATGTTTCTTCCTCTTCTTCTTGATATGTTTTTTATTGGTACTATCTTCTACATTATTCTTTGAGTAGTCCTCTTCACCTAATTCAATCAAGTTTAGAATCGATGCCACAATCTCTGATTGTTTGTGATTAATAACAATTTTGCATATTGCATCACATAGAGTATTATTCTCTCTTGGTACATGCTCTAAACATACAGACAACACACCACTGGCATCGGATAGTGATACATCATTATTTCTTTGATAGTATATCGAGTATAATTCTTTGATAGAATTAATCTTTTCCACTGCCAAGTTATACTTTGATTCCATCTTCCTCGGTATAGATTTAGTATTAATCTGATCGATTACTGCTTTGCAATCTCCTCTTATTATCAGCTTTTCCATCAACTCATAAATATTGATTGTCGACTGATCAGAAGATAACTCATTGACGAGCCAATCTAATCCAAGTAAAAGTCCATCATACTTATCTGCCGATGTCATGGATATTTCATTTGGTATATACCGTCCACACAATGCAATCAACTTTTCATTATCATTGCCATCGTGTGATGATATGATTGATGCACTACATGAAGCTAACTTATCACTGCCATCCAGTATGCTGCCGCCGATGATTTTAGGAGAGTAAGTAAAACCAGTTTGATCTCGTGGTGGACGGAGTGAGCCATCAAATTGAAGTATAATCATAGCAATATTGATTAAGAAGAAAGGCATCATTGTGATGGGATGGATATAAGTGGGTATCATATCATCTCAACTCGGCGATTTTGGACACCATTTACATGACTTCTGAATAAGATATATTTAGAAGTATGTCAGTCCTAATGGAGGAAACATACCAACATTATCTTCCAACAAAATCTTGTAATCTGATGGAGGTATCTTTTTTTTTTACATGGGCTAGTGCCACGACATTATTATGCCATCACACCCCTTTATATCTCCATATATTCTCTACTTAGTCTTCTATGCTGCATATGGTTGGCAGAGGAGGTTGGTTTGGTACATATCTGCCGTCTTGAGGGCGAGATAGAGTTCGTATCTTTTATGTATCCCCCAAATAAATGACAATGACATTTTGTATGTAGATAGTTGATAGAGGAGATAGTGATAATACCACCACACGAGATGGAAGAGCATCTTACTCGTTTCCGCTACACCGCACACTAAAACGTGAGCGCTCTCCTATTGATGAGAAGTTTGGAGCTTGAAGTTGAGATTCAAAGTTCTCATATCTTTCATGTGATGATTTTGGTGTTCGCGTTGCAACTCTGCTTGCTCGATATCATAACACTCCTGTCACTATTTAGAACAATACAATCATCTCATCATATCCAAATACCAACAATATCAAATCATCTTATATTATTATATCAATAACAAACCTCAAATCAACATGATGGCATTCCTAGTCTCATCGTGGATCGATTCGGATGCAATACTGAGCACATCTTGTGCATTTGTTACTTTTGCTGCAATTCTATACTTCTACCAATATTGGACAGCTACTTCTAAGAATACAACACCGAAGACGAATCCAAAAGTACTACATAAACAAATGACTCCTATTGGAAAGTTTGCACTACTATCTCAAACTGAAAGAAACCCATCTATCATATCCTTTTTCATTGCATTAGCGAGTAAAGATGAAGGTATGAATAGTTTATCAAATAAGTCAGGCGAGGGTATGAATAGAGAAGAGTTTGAACAGCTTTTCTACGAGGCATTAAAGAAGTACTCTAGACTTCGTTCACACATCAAAGACGGCTACTTCGAAGAGGTTACAAACAAGTCCGCTTTCCTTCATGATAGTTGTTTAGAAGTACACCATCCTAAAAGTCCAGAAGAGTTCAAAGATAGGATTAACAAATTCCTAACCGATCCAATAGATGTAAGCGACCGGCCTTGGGAGATTAATATCTCATCAGGGCCTTTAGGTAGCTCCGGTGCTATCCTCAATAGTGAGGAGCTCATCCAACAAGGATACAAGGTAGAGACGGTTGCTCTATTTCGTGTTCATCACGTCGTATGTGACGGCGTTAGTATGAGCGCCATTGTAAAGGAAATGAGTGATGAAAAAGAGCAGCTTGATAGCCTCCTACTTGATGCTGTTGATAAGTACAAGGCTCAAGTAAAGAAGATGGGGATGATCAAGCGACTTGTTGGGTATGTAATGTACTATCTCCTTGGTTCAGTAGTTGCTATCGCGCAACAACTTTGGAATATGACGATTTCAGTAAACCCATTCGATGCTGTAACTAATGCAAATGTTAAGAGCGACAGCAAACGATCTGTATGTTGGAAGTATCTTGCAAAAGTAGATGATGCCAAGGCTGTGGCCAAGACTATAGGCCACCATACAAAGCTCAACGATTTATTTGTAGCTCTATTGGGCAGAGCCTTGGAGAAGCAGTATCAACTACTTGAGGCCAAGTCAGAGACAAAGCCAGACAAGTGTCCATCTTCTGCGAGTATTGTTGTTACGGCGCATCTCACGGGCTCTATTCTACCTGGGCAGTCAATCTCAAACAAGGTGGGAGCTTTTGTTTCTCGAATACCATTCAACCCCTCGGGGAACACCAGTTCTCTATCTCGATTGGGTAGAATATCAAAGATACTGAGCAGAGCTAAGCGTACCCCAGCACCCTTGATTAGTCACTTCATTACATCGTTGATCTCAAAGTTAGGAAGCGCATCACTTGCTAGATATGCTCTTGTACACACAAATTGTCAAGCTGTTGCAGTTATTTCCAATGTGATGGGGTATCCTTTTGAGATCCACTGGAGATCTATGCCGATTAAACTGTTGTGTGCTTTTCTCCCTTTACCCCCAAAGGTTCCGATAGGTCTATTGGTTACAAGCTATGATGGACAAATAATATTGAGTGTGGAGTCTGCCGATTCTCGTGTGGTTCCTGATGCAGAGAAATTCCTTGACTTCATGTTGGAAGAATATGAATCAATTTGTTTGGAGGCTGCCAACAAGAAAGATTAGAATCATTTCGTAGATTGTTTTTAACTTGCTAATATCCACTTTGCTGCACCTATCGTCGTCTTCTTAGCAGTACGAGTTCAAAGTCAGAACTAGATCCATCTCTTGTATACATCCCAAACTTGTCACCCGATACTCTCCTTACAACCTCAAATAGACGTTCCGACTCTGGCGGTAGCACAATTTGTTCATTTCCCGAACGTACATGAGACAGAACTACAACTGCATCTTTATTGTTGGATAGGAGTGTATCTAATGATTGCCATAATGTGGCACTATGCTGTGATAACCCATCAAATAGTGATTGTAAAGATGAACCAAGTATGACATCAAATTTGGTATGTACATCTTCGCCAATAGTAACTCGTTGATGAAGGGTAGACAGAGACTCCAAGTCAGAGTGGTTTGCATTGTTTGCGATTACCAACTCACCGACGTCATTTGCTTGAGCATTTACTTTGGTGAGAGCTAGTGATATGTTTGAAGTGTCTGTTGAAACAATAATTGGCGAGACTGTGTTGTTGTTCTCATCACAGATCCCATCTATACTTTTCATGTATTGTTCAACAAACTTGGCAAATGCGATTGATGGGAAACCAACTCCACAACCTAACTCTACTGCAAATGGTCGTCTACTACCAGCAATAGCGTCTATAATTTCAGGCATTCCACATTCTACAGGATTGGAAAGACACAATCCAAGTAAGTACCCTGCAGGCCATAGCACTCCTGATACGTCGAACTGTCGAAGAGATCCTTCCTGTTCAATTAAAATGTCTTCAGACTTGTCATCTTTATATTTCTTGACACGAATATTAATCGTTGGTTCACGAAGTGCTGGTAGTATCAGATGATTGTCAAGTCCTTCTGCCAATTCACAACAGAGATATCTATTATCATTTGTCTTGTCAATACATGATGATGATTTTTTATCACATGTTTGAAAGTAGGAACAACACCCATTCCAACGGTCTATAGCAGCAGATCCGGGGCTCATTTTGTCATCCTTTTCTTCCATTACACCAAAGGATATTGAGTTTGTTTCCTGTATATCATCATCATTTCCACTCCAACAATCCGATGAAGAAGATGAGCTATTGTCAACAATATCGTCATCATACTGTTGATATTCATATTTAATCAAATCAAGAAAGTTGACATTGTTATAAAATATATCCGATGAAAATGTATATGCTTGTATAACTTTATCCTCTGATAAACAGCAATGTATTACATCTACAATGTTATCATATCTCTTCACATTATTACTACCTCTAATGAGATATAAACATTCATATGCAATTTTCCTAGCTTTGGATAAACTACCAGTCGATATTAATTGTTTGATTTCTTCTATTGCATTATTGGACGATGATTTGTTACCACAAATTTCAAGTAAAAGGTGTATATTATGTTGTTGGCAGTCGGATGCATATGATGTGTCAGAAGAGACTGAAAAGACATACGATGTATCCAATATAAGTAAAATTAGTATGAAATGGAGTAACGTTAGCATTGGCAAATGCTGTCAGATACAATGTCAGCGTACTACTCTCCCATCAAAGTCAAATTATACAGAGATAATTTGATTTATTAACTACTCCCAAAAGAAACCAACAAATATAGATGATATTATGCCTGCGTTGATTAATACTAATGTCTAATATCTGTCAGCTTCCGGATAATAGATGCATTGGATAGCCGCCAACGCCACCACAAACACCAAACTCTAAGACGGCATTGGCGAGACAACGAAATATTTGAGACGAGATTCGAGAGACCACAAAAAATGAAGGTGGCGTACATACCACTGTTCTCTCAAAGAGCAATCGACATTGCCCATATGATATTGCCGTGCGCCAGTATACTATATATACAAGATGTAAATATATTTAATCTCCTGAGCATTCCTTTTTATTTGATAACAATATAAAAAGGATACCAATCGACAATAAAATAATCACCAATTGCAATATAAACTGTAAGAAAGTAATATCAAACAACACCAACAATAACAATATGGCTACATCTAAACAAAATAAGAGCGATACTGTGGCTGATACCAATATACCATCCGTAAATAATACTAACAAATCGCCTACACCTAAAAATAATATTGATAATGATAATAATGACGTCGGTACACCACCCCATCAAAATAATAAAGCAGCCAATAAATCCAATCCATTGGAACATTGTGTAACCGATACAATTGAGGCAATGTTATCACCCTCCAAATTAAACATTAATGATAAATCAGAGTTAGACGGCAGTGATGAAAAGGAAGTGCCAACACCACCATCTTCGAATAAGTCAATAAACTCCCAAACTAAAACTACCATTATTGGCAGTGGTAGTAAAAGTAGAAGAAGTACAAGAAGTAGAACACGTAGCTTAAGTTCCGCTGTATCAAGTTTAAGTGGTGCTGAGGATATTAATGTTGATGATACTACTACCGCGGTGCCGCAACAACCTGATGGAAATAAGGATAAAGGAAGAGATGAAGGAAGAGATAATAAGAAATCACCACCTAAAACACCATTAATTAAAAATACCAAAGGTCCGGTGCGTAAACGTCATAAAGGTGGCGCTAAGAAGTCATTGTTTAATAATAATGATGCTGATGGTGTTAATAACTCTGAAAAAGAGAAAGGGGATCATAAGACAGTGGCGGCGGATAGTAAAGAGGATAAAGCCGCGGTTGAGAAAAAGGGAGAAGAAGATAATGACACTCCACCAATTGGTAGTAAAAAGCCTCCACCTGATGATGATATGTCACAATTAATAAACGCCCCAACAACAGAAGCAGCAGCAGAAGCAGCTGATAAAAAGGAAGAAGATATTGACACACCGCCATTTGGTTCATCCAAGCCTCCTCCTCTCAATGAAGATATTGAAATTTCATCAACAGTATTACCACCAATTTTAAATAACCCCGTAGATGAGCCACAGGTATCATTCAAAGAAGATGAAGGTGATGAAAGTAATAGTGTTGTAGGAAAAGGGAGGGCAAGGAGTAATACCATTGAATCATTCCGTGCTGCAATGAACTCTAATCACTCTAATAATAATGAAAATGATGAAGAGAGTAGAGTTGATATTGAAATGCTGCCAGATATTAACCCCTTATCACCCGGTGGTAATAGTATCACTAACAATAGTAATAATAAACGACGTAGTCGTAGTGATACAATCGATTTCCTATCAAGTCATGTGGAATTTCAAGTTGATAATGACAATTCCACAACTAACAATGTCGACATTGATACAAATGGTAACATGATATACAATCCAACTCCGGTTGGTAAAGCTACATCTGACTTAATGAAAGGTACAACTAACGAAACATATCAATCTCAAAGTTATACACATCATATGGATATATACGGTAAGACACCCAAAATTACCAATCGAACACGTGGGACAAGTCATGCTAGTTTAACATCAAGTATCGGCAGCAATAAGTCAGGGTCGCAGACATCGTTAACTTCACAGGGACCAATACGTAAACGTTACAGAACAAGATCAAATAGTGGTAGTATTGCTACAATTAATAAACCTGAACGGTATAGGAATAATAGTCTTAGTATTAATAGTGTTGTTGGAAGTGGTGGTGGGAAAGAGAGTAAGAAGACTGCAAGTGCATCGACTACTGTTGACATGATGATGGATAACAATAAGAATGATGAGGATAATGGAATTAATTATAATGAAGAAGATAACGAAGGTGGGGGTAGATATCGCAGCAACACACTTGACAACGTCTTCCCAGGTTATCGTCAACGTGAACGATCCGATACATTAGATTTCCTAACAGCCGCCGTTGCCGGTGATATGGGTCACGATTTAGATGCAGCAGTGGCAGCGGCAGCAGATGATGGTGCAAGTTTTGCAATGCATGTAATTTCAGCACCTAGTGGTGCGTCGAGTAATTATACCGCATTACGTCCTATACGTGCCGGTAGTGGTGGTAGTGATTTACTACTACATGGTAATGGAAGTAGTAGATCACGTAGTGGTACAATGGATTCTATATCAAGACAACAACAGAGGCCACGAAGTGATACGTTAGATTCAACTGCTAGTTCAATTAATAGTACCAAGTTGGATTTCTTCGTGCAGGTTGCCGCCGAGCAGGGTGTGTTGAACTCTCCAGTACCGGCTGGTGGTGGATTAGTTGGTAGTGTTGCCGGTATTGGAGGTAAGGATGAGTCTTTACTGGCAGTTCAACATCAGCGTAGACCACGTAGTGATACATTGGAAATATATTCCAATATGAATAATGCGGCATCAGCATTATCAGCACATCGTACACGAAGTGATACAGTCGACTTTTTAATTGGTACCAATAGTGATGATCCTGTTGGTGATATTGAATTATCAGATGTTGCCACAACAGCTGGAACAGTTGATGTTAATAGTAATGTACAAGATCACTTGAAGGCATTATGTGAAGGTGATCCATTGAATAATACTGATGGTATTACTACTACCTCATCGTCGAATAACAATAAGATTAATGAAATGAAGACTTTACCACCAAAGAAACGTCGGAGTAAACGTAAATTGGCAGCAGCGGGTGCTACTGAGGAAACATCAAAGACTACAGAAGAAGACGCAAGTACTACCGCCACTCCCAGCCGGAATAATAAAAAGACACGTAAGAATTCCGAGGCAACATGGAAGACGAACCTATCATCATCACAAGATAATAGTTTAATGAATAGTGTGAATAATCGTAACCGTCTTGAAAGTTGGGGAGGCATGTCAGACCTTAGTGTTGGTGGGATGGGTTCAACGTCGGCTATTGCGGCTACACATCAACAACTTAAGGATACGGGTATATTGGATGATGTATTGGCCGCGGCGGCTGATTTGGATAATCATGGGGATGATATATCCTCGGGGGCGAGTAGTTTGGAACGGTTAAGACGATCATCACGTGGTATGAGTGGTGGATCTTCCTTAAGTGGTGCTGCCAAGGGAAGACCGAGGAAGAATTCTCTTGCATCATTATCATTGGCATCACTCGAGTCTGATACTTTATTACCACCTGACAAGTCGTCTTCTTCTAAAACAAGTAAGAAGCCTGCTGCTGCTCGTAAAAAGGCTGCGAAAAAGACGAAACAAAAGAAGAAGGATGTTAAAACTACTAGTATGTCAACAACCAAGCGGACCAAGCAAGGTGCTGATGCGGCATCAGTCAACACGGGAACAGGCTCAATTGTCGTCGATTATGACGCAATTGCTTCAGCTGTCACTGCCGCTAACGCAGCCTTGGATAATTTGGATATGTCTGCAATTGCAGCAATGGCAGGTGGTGCTCCATCTGCCACAAAGAGTTCTTCTGCTGGGTCAAAGCCAGCTGTAAAGATACAAACAAGTGCCGGTGTCAAGAAGACAGAGCAGCCAAAACTACCAGTCAAACGAGTTGTGATTCCAGCAGCAGCAACAGCAAAGCCAACTATTTCTCTTCCTCCCATTGTCCCTCAAGCAACGATGAAGAAGATGGCTCCGTCTCAGACCTCACTAACAGCAAAGGCTGCCCTGCCTTCATTACCTGCTGTCAATTTGAAAGCTGCTGCCGAGAATAGTTCTGGGAAGAAAGTGCCTTTCCCTGTTACTTCTATAAACGTTCCAGTTCCTACATCATCATCTACCAACAACAATACTGCAAGAGCAAATTACACAACACTGCCAACGGTGCCCGAGGTACCTGCTTACCCCCAAGTTTCATCAAATATTCCAATAAAGAAGAGATTTTTACCTGGTGTTCAGTCAAATAACGTCATTCAGTCAAACAATTATTATCAAATACAAAGGCCGAGGCACACATTTGCTCCTAAGATAAATACTGGAACGTTGCAATCACAACAAAAGTGGGATGATATGTTCCAACATCTGGTACAGTTCATTGCAGACACTCGTGCAGAGAAGACTAAGACTATGACAGAAGAGAAGAAGTCTGCATGGGTTTGGGATGGCAATGTACCAACAAGTTACAAAACACCATCAGGTAAAGCCCTCGGACGATGGATTAATAATCAACGATCTGCCAAGGCTAAGGGGACACTGAAGGATGATCGAGAAGTTCGACTCGTTAGCACTGGCCTTAAGTGGAGCGTACTAACAACTAATAGTTGGAAACAAATGCTCGATGAGTTGGCATCATATGCTAAATCGCAAACAAAGAATGGTCGGTCGTGGGATGTAAGTAAAAAGAGATCTTTGATTATGTTGTTGATTGTGTTGTATCGTCTCTTTAGTTTCGTAACTAACATTGACCGTTTGTAAATAATTTCCTCAGGGCAATGTGCCGACGAATCACAAGGTCAGAGTAAAGTCAGCAGCATCTGCCGGAGGTACTGATCAGGATGAGGAGAAGAACTTGGGCCGATGGGTAAATAGACAGCGAAGTCTATTTCAATCTGGAAAGCTCAAGAAGGAAAGACAAGACGACCTCGAGAGAGTAGGATTAAGATGGTCTGTTTTATCAACAACTTCTTGGCCTCAAATGTATTCAGCGTAAGTGTCAGTTGGCTTCTCTTGTGTTTCTTTATAATCACTGTTTCTTATACACACATTTATTACAGTCTTTGCAGGTATGCTGAGCAAGAGAAGAATACAAATCCTCATGGCTGGGATGGAACCATTCACGCCAATTACAAGACTAGTACAAATCCTCCACTAAACCTTGGAAGATGGGTAAACAAGCAGCAGTGTGCTCATGCAAAGGGACGTCTAAAGGAGGAATATGTAACCAAGTTGGAAGCAACAGGATTGAAGTGGTTGGATGAAGATGAGTTTCCAATCAATAACGATGATGATTATGTGGGCATTGAGTTTCGACCCGAGGCTGTGAAATCAGTGCCGAGTCTTCCTCCTCTTCCTCAACAAGGAAAACTGTAAAATGTAAAATAGAATAAGTATGTAATGTTTTGATAACGCCTTGTTAATGCGCTTATTGCTGAGTATAACTTTGGCGGGTTGATGTACATCTCTTGCCTCGCGCCAAAAACAGGATACCCTGAGTATCGAAAGAAAAAACTGTCAAGTGAAGAATTTTGTGTCATGTCAAAAAGCATTGCTTTGCTATTGAATCTCTTCTTCTCCAGTTAGTTAAGAATAAGAGGCGATTTAGCAAAGTTACTATTGCAATCATATATAATATATAGCAATGGCGGCGGAGGTGGTGTCTGGTGCCGATAGCAGTAGATGAATATTGTTCGACGGAGGATAGCAAAAACTAAGAGATATCGTATCAATACAACACACAATATTTAGTACAAACCAGATAGATTTGGTATCATGAATAATACGCCATCCTTCTATACTACACTTACTCTCGCCACCTTATATGTTCTTTCAGGAGTAATACAGCCGCTCGTTATGGAGATTGCTAAACAAGCAGGGCTTACTGATAATAAATGTCAAATATATATGTTTGCATACTATCTTGGAACAGCGTCAGTATGTCTACTGGCTAGAAATAAAGATAGGTTATCTTGGCAAACAACAATAAAGACGGCATCAGTTGCAAGTATCGATATCATTGCACAAACAATAAACTACACTGGTATGGTATTAGCAGGACCTACGCTTTTTGCAATCATATACAGTTCTGTTACGATATGGACTGCTTTACTAAGTAGTATACTACTCAATCGGCAAATGACATATCATCAATGGATATCAGTTGTGATTGTATTTTTAGGCTTGGGCATTACTGGACTAAAGAGTTTAGATTTGGGTCCAGATGTAGTTAGAGGAACTTGTCTCGTTAGTTTTGGCAGTGCTTTGCATGCTTGCATGTATGTCTTGAGTGAGAAAGTTATGAACAATGAGAAGGAAGTTATATCAGCACAAAAATATTGTGCAGTCTATGGATCATTTGCTTGCTTTGGTTTCTTCATTTGGCAACTCTTCTATACTCGACTACATTACATTGATCTCATATTTGAGCCAATGCAAGCAGCAGGTACAAGTATTGGGTATGCAATAATGATACTATTGGTCATAAGTTTCATGAGTGCGATCCATTCGGCAACCTTCTTTCATTCAGTCAAATACTTGCCAGGCGGAGCAACCTCGGCTGGGGTCTTGAAGGCTCTACAGGCTGTATTAGTATTTGCTGCAACATCTTTATCATTCTGTGTCGATTCGTCGCCAGAGATGTGTTACACCTATGATAAGATGCTGTCATTATGTATTGTCTTAACAGGAGTTATATTATTCGGCAGAGCAACAAATGAAGTGAATAGTAGAATAGACAAGACACACGAACCTAATAAAGGATATAAAAGAGTAAAATCAATCAGCAAAGAAGTCGAGTTGGAAGCTACAAGAGAGTACCATCATGTATGAAGAGGAATATGTACATATGGCAGAGTTATCCAGTGTAAATATGTGTAAAGGCTATGAGCTTATCTTTTTCTTGTTTGAACAAAGTATCCGTTTCTCCTCGCTCTACCTTCTCCATTCAATACTTCTTTGTAGCCTTGAGATATTCTTCATATGCACTACTCGTTGGATTGTTCATGTAGTCCTCATCTTGTAGCAATGTGTTGAAGTTTGAGATGATGCGCTTGTCTCGTGGTGAGTTGATCATAGCTCGAGTAAATGACTCTCTTGCCCCTTCCATATCATGGAACACTAACATTTGACAGAGTGCATAGTTATGCCAACTCTCGGCAGGTTCGTAGTCATTGCATATTGGTTGAAGATAGAATGCAGCCGTTGCAATGTGATAGGAACTTCTATTCTCAGGACTTTCTTCTCTTTTGTCGTTTGGGTCTTTATTCTTCTTCCTTCTCAATTGCATTCTTTCGTCGGCAAGCTTTGCCCTTAGCGCATAGCTTTTGATCTCTACCCAGTCCTCCTCAGCTGTTACTGCTTGAAATATTGCATAGCTGTACAATACGAATGCATTATCAACTCCTCGATGATTCATAAAGTCCATCATTTTCGAATACAATCGACGTGATACTTCATAGTCGTGAAGAACACAGTGTGTATATAAAGTGTAGTTGCAAAGTGATGCAATATCTTGCTTTGTACTCTCTAAATCTTGACTGTGGGCATTCGCCAAGAGTAACTTTGCCTTTGTATACAGACGAATCTTCCTCTTGGCTACACGTGCTCTCCAAAATGTTTGTAGTCTAAGCACATAGTACTCACGGTGATCTTTGAATAGCCATCCCTTGGGTTTGTCCCATGAGGCTTTCTTTGTAATTGTATTAGCATAAAAGACAACATCTCTGTAGTATATACCATCTCTTTTCAATCCATTCCTCTCTTGCCAAGATGTGGGAGTTCCGGATAGAGTATATTCGGCATAGATCCCAAGCTCCCTCTTTGGTGGATGAGCTTCATACTGACAAGCCTCCCAAAAGTCAAAGTGTCTAGTATCTGTGGGGTCGGTTAGTCTTTTCATCTCAAACAGTTGTCGATATATAGACCGGGCTTTAAATCCTCGCCATAATGATTGAGTTGTCAAGGCAAGATTGCGTGATGCTCGATACCACCACAATCTCTCTCGATTGTATGATTTGTAATATGTTGTGTTTAGCTTCATCCGTATAACTGATTGGATACGAATTGCACAGTGCTCCTTCTTTTGTGCTAGAAAGTATTTGAATCTTCTTTGAATACGGTTTGCGGCAACCTCTTCTCGTTTCCTCTGCACGGCCTCGATTCTTGCCTTGACCTTTCTCCAATGAGCTTGTAATTTGGTAGCACAGCGTATCTCCACAATCTCATGTCTCTTCTTTAACATTAATGCAAGTTTTTCGTTCTGAAGTTGACGCTCTTTCTCATACCCAAGCTGCTTCATCGATATTAAAGACTTGGGATGAATTCTACGAACTCTCCTTTCACCTAAAGCTTCTCTAGCATGTATGACTCGTTGGATATCCAGTGGAGGAGGCGTATCTGATACTTCTAATAGATCTCCATTAGAACTAAGTCTTACCCATTGCATTCTCTGATTAACAGCATCATACTTTTCTTGCCAACCATCAGTCGCTCTATCAATCTCTGAATGCCAACTTTCATCGGGTATGCTTGTTGTATAGTTTTCTTTAATCAGATTAATTATTTCAGTGTTACAATTCAGCTTGGCTTCGCCAAGTGGTGTTTGTCCGCTATAATTCTTCCAACCCATTTCAGCATCGTATTCTATCAGGACTTTGATACAGTCAATGTGATTTAATCTAGCGGCAATATGTGCGGGTTGGTCTCCATTCTCATCTTGTTCATGGATATTGCAGAGTGATTGTGCTAGTATCGATCGTACAACATTTGGTTGGTTATTGGTAATGGCAATGTGTAATTCACTCATATTGAATGAAGATGAATGTATGATAAATATCAACTCCCTGCCGATCAAGTATTGGCAATGTGTAACTAACTCATATTTAATAATGATGACGACGATGATAAGTATGATAATAATTCTTCAACTAACTCTGCTCAAAGCTCCTGCCACTCAAGTTCTATTGTGAAGAATCATGTACATAATGTTGGATGATAGTGTGTGAATAATGATGATAGTGTAAAACGTAGGTACCATACTGTTATTTTTTTACTCCGCCATACGAATACCGATACTTTCACTTTTAATATAATAAAACTATCCCGACACTACACAACCATATACTAAGATGCCGACAAAGAAGTACAATAAGAGCAAGGGCAATACCCGACAGAATGCCATGTTATCAACAAGTAAATCATTGGTTGTCAAAAATGGCTATTCGAGCAATATGCTGAACAAACTATCGTCTCATCTTCAAATACCGCTAAGTCGTAAACAAACACGGAGAGCAAGCTTGATGAAGTAGATGCATTCATATCATCGTGTGAATCCTTTATGCTCGGCGGTGTCAATGAAGAGGAATTGGAATGATGTCAAGATATCAACTTGTCATTTGGAATTATATTTATGTCAACTAGCGGTGGTGATATTAGGCGATGTAGTAGATCTCATTTTAATCTCTGGTTGTGGGAAGTTGAGCAAAAGGACGTCGTACATTATCCATTTACTAGACAACGAAACTTTGGTTGGTTCTGTACTGTACATGTCATTATGAGTGTTCTTCTCTATCACGATAAGGAGAGTAGAGATTAATTTGGAGAGTTGCAATTGAACTGCTTAGTAGTAGTAGACTATATCTCGGTCATCGCTTGAGTTTAGTAGTAGACAAGAATATAATGGATAGATAGTGATAATGATAGGGCATATCCGTTTATCAACCAATAATATCCGTTCATTTCTCATTTGACATTCTTAGTTGTTACTCATGTCCTTGATGATTGTGAGTGTGCACACCATACCGAACAACTGTTTTGACTGCTGCAACTATTAGTAAAATAAACCAATGAAAAGAAACTAAGAAGAATAAAGTCCTTCTCTTCTCTGTGCAGTATTATTCAGTGAGATTGTAGATAGAATGTCTCCCGTTCGGCACCCACAATTGTCAGGGGGCTTGCTTCCTTCCCTTCCAGCAATCATGCATGGCGACACTTTTATAAATTAACAGTGATTGCAATATGAATCTAATATTAATAATATGATCATTTACACTGTGAATGGGCACATTTACACTGTGAATGGGCATTCCCTATCGGAGTAGTTGCTCCGTGTATGAATGCCAATCATCACATGAACATAGATACGGTCGATGCTATATGAGTAATAAATATCATGTTCAGTGGAGGATCAAATATCAATGATGAATGGGAGATGGAGGAATCCAACCTCGGAGGCCGGGTGACCAATATGATCCTTGATAAGATGGATAATGTAGTAGCATCAAATACTTCATCATTAGATTACTATGCACCGCTTGTTAAGAATCAACAAGTTAGTCGGTATGTCCCTATCAAACAACAAAGACACAAACCTCGCCAGGTTTCGGTTAGTTTTAATAATTCTGTCGATGTGAGAGTGTCTCTAACAAGTTATAAAGTTGATAAGAAGAAGATATGGTACACTGTTGATGAGATATCGTCGATGAAGGCACAAGCACTATGTAGGAAGTCTCCTCTACGATCTGGTGATACTCCGATGAAAGTAAGTTCTAAAGAACAAGAGCATATCTTATCGTCACCACCTCCGCCTCTTCGCCATTCCTCTAGTTGGAGTCAACCGATAGAAACATTGCAAGTGAAACGTGTACATAGCGCTGCTGCTCAACTCAATAGAATGCCTACCAATACAACAAAAGATATAGGATATAATGAACATATTTGTGAATTAGATAAAGAAGTGTACATAAATAATGAAGAACGGCGTAATAGCTCCCGAAAACGTTTATATCATTACTCTAAAGTAATGGGTGAGCTAGATCGTCAGTTTATTGAGGGATATAGCCAAATTAATGTACAGAAGTTGGCAGGTGTTAGTAAGGCAATTAGCTCTAATGCATATATCCAGGCAATTGAGAGGGCGAGAAAAGAGTCGACAATAGCTCAAGCTATATTGCTGGGTAATGAAAAGGAAGTGATTGATGTGCCAAATACTATGTTGAATAAAGCAGCTTAAACAAATAAATATAGAATGTAAATAGATATAGATTGTAAATAGGAATAGAAGCACTCTTCTTTGATAATGAGTAGATTATACTACATACTACTACTACTCATGTCAACGTCGTTCGTCTCAGAAGTAAACATTGACAGGTCGTGGTCATTACCCTGAACATCGGTGGCAGAGTTGCCCATCTTCTTCAACAGTGAGCTACCAATTCCTCCTCGTGACCTACTTTCTTCAACAGAGTCCGCTGATAACATTGCAAGTGATGGTGGATACGTTACAGCCTCGGCTAAAGCTCGTGTAAGCATCTCAGAAGTAAACTGATCTTCTGGTTTCCTAGAAAGTGCCTCGTGATATGAATCAATGGCCCCATCCACATCTCCGCCAAAATGTTTGGCAAATCCAAGAGCTGCATATCCAGCATAGTTGCCTGGATTCATTGAGGTACACTTCTCAAAACAAACAATGGCAGCGGCATAATCCTTCATCTTCCTATGACTCTGACCCAAGTTGAATATCGTACATTCCCATGACTTATCATTACATCGCTCAATACACTCCTTATCTGTCATTCCAGCATCTTCATCCATAACATCGCTGTCACTGAAGATGGAGGCAGCAATGGTTTGGCCTGATGGTGTCTTGACGTCACATAAGATTGTAGATACGGGTGGCTGACTATTCGATCGTCGTTTGGCATGGGGAGTGGTTGCATTGTTTGCAGATGTAGCTCTGCTCTGTTGTAATCCTTGCTCAACTCTACCAGTTAGCAAAGTGTAGCCATTCATACCCAACCCCTCATCAGTCGAGTTCAATGTGGATCCTTTTGACCTAACATGCAACCTTAGTGCCTTCATAAACCAAAACGCTGCATCCTCCATATCTCCCTGTCGATAACTCCAAACACCCAACTCATTACAGCACAACATATCACAAGGGTCCGTCTTTTGTGCTGAATTCAAAAAGTGTCCAGCCAAACTCAAGTGATTGGTACGCAAGTATTCCATACCCATATATAACAAAGGGACATGACTTCCAGAATATTTGTTTTGTGCAGCTCGAAATGATGCGAGTGCCTGGTCACTTTCATCACAAACTGCAAATGAACAACCAAAACCAATCCAGCATTCGGCACTACTGGGATCTAATCGAGTAGCTCGACTAAAGTGTCGTTGTGCCAAGTCATATCGTTTACATGCATAGTAATAACACCCAACTGCAAACCATGCCAGTGCATCTTTAGGATCAGTATCGACTAAACGATGTGCCAGCTGAAACAATCTTCGTTTCAGATTCAACCCTAACAGAGTAGCAACATGAACATATCCGGCAGTACGACAATATGGATCAATGGTATCAATAGCAGTACAATATGCCAATGAAGAATACAAATCATGAAGAGCATATGCCCGTATGGCAGCATGAGATAGTACATCCGGTGATTGACCAAGGTTATGTGTCAGGGCAAGGTTGCGGAATGCTTCGTCAATTGTTTGACTGTCGCTTGGGGATGCTTTGACAGCCGATGCCTTGGATGAGAATGGGTCACCCACCGTTGCTTGATTCCCTTGACCTCTACCGGCCGTAGTAGCTCCACCTGCAAAGTCTGGAGAGCCAAGTGATAACATTGATGGAGATTGTAAATCCCCACGAGGGACAGGTGACACATCCGTTTCCTTCCCATCACCCTGCTCTTGTAGTAAGGCACTGGGCGGTAAGCTCACAACGCCCACGCCACCACTACCCCGTAATCTTGCCAAGTATGCATCACGCAACCACGATATACCCAAGTTACCCAACGAGTCGTCACTGCCAAAATTTAATGAACTAATCAACTCACGTTCTTCCTCGGGAGTTAATAATCGACGATTAACAATATAATCCAATGCCTCCATACATCGTGAATCAATCGTTAATGCCATTCGTAAGAATGGTACAGCACGGTGTGGATTAGATATGGAATCATATGCCATACCTCGTGCCGCGCATAGTCGTGCAATGGGATGTATACCCTCCACTACACCTGTTGTATTACTGTTATTATTTTGGAATGGCAATTCGCGAATATTCGATGCCAACTGTAACAACCGATCATCATCACCATCATCAATTAATGCCATGTGTGATAATGATTGTTCCCGCCATGTACGTATATACATTTCATCTGCCATTTTATTGCTCATTCCTTCTTCTCCTTCAATGCCTTCCCCATTATCAGTATTGAATCGATATCCATAACCATACATTCCCCATTCAAGTGGTGGCGGTGGAGGTGGAAATCGCATAGATTCTTCATAGACTGTTAATGCCTTTTCATACTCGCCTGCTTGGATTAGACATTGTCCTGCTAATAATGCAGACTCGGCACGCAATAGTAACGCGTTACGTATCCCTTCTTCATTTGATATGTTTGGCATCTGTTGTTGTTGTTGTTGTTGATAGTTGTTATTGACATTTGATACACCACCGACACCACTTGCAGCATCTCCTTCTCCCAAACTATTGTTATAATTAGTAGTAGTGATTTCAGCACCCATACCAAAACCGATTAATCCAACCTTATCCAATATCCAAATGGCTCGCTTGTATTCACCTTTTAAGGTTAATGCTCTAGCGGCTAGGTAGGCATCGTCGGGACGCCAGCATGCATTACTTTGTCCTCCTTCGGTTCCATTAGAAGATGATGAAGATGTTTTAGTTAATAATGAAGTAGCATAAAAGGCAGCAGTACTTGGATCTGGTGTTGCCATTGTTGGTATGTTGTTACTGTTTAATGTTGACGATGATGAATGGGCAGGAAGTTGCATACCAAGTAGTGATTGTACAAATTTACGTAGTTGGATAGTTTCGACATCTTGTCCTGGAATAGTGTTATTGATATTGTTTGAAGAGTGCATGTTGTTGTTGTTATTATTGTTCCCATCATCATTCATATCTTGAGCTCCCTCCATATTTTGAAGTCTAGAATTTGCCTTTGCTTTTGATGGAGTTGGAGATCCCATACCAGCACCACCATTTCCTACCTCTCCACCATTATTGTTGTTGGCATTCTGTCCTCTTAAAAACTTGGCAGTAGTTGGACTTAATGCAGCTAAGTAATCAACAGTTTGATTTGTTGTAGATGCTGTTGTTGTGGATTGTTGAGCAGGTGTAGTCCCTGTAGCGACAGTTCCATATGATAATCGTGCACCCTGTAATGCACTACCGTATGATAATCTACCTGCTGGATTATTATGCAATGTAGAGTTGTTTAGGTCAGATGTAGTAGTTGTTGATGCACCGCCGATACTTGATCGGCCTGTGGCGGCATTGCCGTAACGAGGTGGTGCCGGTGATCGACCTGATGTTCCTGGATGTGATGATGATGTTCCGCCGGCACCGCCGCCGGCAGCGTCATTATTATTAGAGCCTGTTGCCATCGTATATTCAATAATAATATTATGTTCAGCAGCTATATTTATGATTTTATGAGAGTATGAAGTAAAATATTACATGTATAATTAAAAGCTTTCAATAAGAGGGCCGGGAGGAGTTAGGAGCTGATTGCATAATTGTAGGTTGATAGTTTAGGCTAAAAATCATCTCGGTATATACATTGTTATCGCTGGTGGTATCGATTTTTGCGAGTATACATATCTTATGCACTTTTACTTTTCCAGAGTAGAGGTGCACTTTATCATCTACTATCAATCTACCTCATACCTATTATCAAACTATATAAGTAAAATACAATTATTATTGAAGGAATGAAATCTTTGAACGGTGGTGCTGAGGGATATTATGCCAAGCAACAAATGCTTGATGCGGTTGATCCAGAAGAGTTGGGCATCACATCTGGTAGACGGGATCTAATGAAAGTCTTGTCTAGTGCATCAGAAAAATTATATGGGCAGCTGCAAGAGAGAGAAGAGTTGGAGCTTGAACTGGAACGTATCAAATTAGTTCAGAGTGAACATAATGAGCTACATCCACCTACCAACACAGGTAAGTTTATCATGCATGTTATTATAAGATGGATACATATGTATGTATGTAAACTTATCTACTTATCTACCTCCTTTTTATTTCACAGAGGAATGTCCTATTTGTTTAGAATCTATTCAAATGGGCAATGCTGATGCATTGATCTATTTCCCCTGTTGTGGAAATGGTTATTGTAAGAAATGTGATGAAGATAATTACAAAGATGTATCTAAAACAGGAGAATACCGTGGAAAGGATCCACGTAAAATAGCAACATGTCCAATGTGTCGGACTAAGCTTACTCATACGGATGCAGAACAAAATAAACAAATCGAAAAACTAGCAAAGAAAGGTTTAGCTTGGGCACAGAATTCAATGGGGAAGTTTTACTACCGAGGTATACATGGGAAGAAGGAGAATTCGGGGATGGCTTTCAAGTGGTTCAAGTTAGCATCAGATCAAGGTTATCCACCTTCCATGAGTTGGCTCGGTGATATGTACAAAAGAGGTGATGGTGTTGCAAAGAACCTCTCTAAAGCAAAGAGTCTTTGGGTAGAGGCATCTAAGCTTGGAAACTCGGTGGCCTCGGTACGGTTGGCTGAGTTACATGACTTCAGTGGGGAAGAAGCAGTATACTATGCTACACTTTCTTACTCCCAAGATAATTCATCTCCGGCGGCTGCCCATGTGTTGGGGAAGGTTTTCTATTACGGCCAAGATGGGTTGGAAAAGTCACTAATTCGTGCAAGGCATTACTTTGAAGTTGCTGCAAATGGCGGTGAAGAAGCTGCTTACACCTTTCTGGCATATACGTTGGTTCAGCTAAGCCAGGCTCAATACAATACATTGTTCGGTATCCCTGGACATTGTAACGTTCCCAGAGCAATGTATTGGCTGCGCAAAGTAACGGATAAGAGATTTGTAAAGGAAGCGGATATGGTTATGAGGCAATTGGAATCGACTGGTAAAAAGTCTTGTGCTCGCTGCCACAAGAAGGCTGACAATGTTACTGGAGCGTTGAAACAATGTTCAAAATGCAAGGCAATGTGGTACTGCTCTAAGGAATGTCAGGTCGAAGCATGGAAGATGGGGCACAGAGGAGACTGCAACTTTGATGTTTTCGGTAAAATATCAAACGTTATGGGGACTAGGAGTCTTTGAACAATCAATTGCTACACATGACATAACTCAAAAGGCAAATGTAAAGAGTAACTATCAAAAGTTATCTTTTTGAATACTACTACTCCTAGTGCTCAGTGCTTTAAGCTTCTCCAATCTCATTACAGCTTCTGTCATAGCAGATGGTGGTAAGTTGTAAATATCATGTGAACTTCCGTCAGTACCGCCGCCGCCTAATGCTCCTACATTCTCACTGGTAGAAGAAGAAGGTATCGTACCACGCAAAGCATCCTTATACATTGTGTTTGGTCTGCGTCGCTTCCTCGCCTTGCTTAATTGATGATCAATTAGTTCCATTGATACAAATACACTCCGTCCCCCTGCGATATCTGGTGCATCGGATGATTTCTTCTCTTCACTTTTACTATCATCTCCTTTTTCATCATTATCTCCACTTCCGTCACTACGAGATGATACCATTAACTTTCTAGTCTTCTTCTTACCAATAACTACCTTTCCATCTATTAATACTTCAAATACGGCATCTTCGCCATCTCCTGTATTTGGTGGTAATATTCTTTTCTCTAGTAAAACATCTGGATGTATAGATTTGATTTGATTTGCAACTGTTAGATAAAATGGACGTAGGCCTGATTCGGCTGAGTATCGAATTGTAACTTTAACTCGTTTTTCCTGTGCATTATTGATATCAATATTGTGAAAAGTTAGAATAACATTTGCACATCATATTGAAATAAACAAAAATATGCATAAATATACAACATACCTGCATTGTTAAATACTTTTGATATGTCATCATAGGAGCATTGTAATCATCTAAAGAATCTTGCTTTTCTAATTCTAATAATTCTCTCGCTTCCTCTGGAGTTGAAAAAGTAATTCGATCTTGAGCCGAGGCCATTGTATTCTCTTCCTCCTTTGTTTGTGAAACTGATATATCTTGACTATTTGCAAACTTTCGTTGTTTTGTAGATAATCTTAATTGTTCTGCCAAGCGTGCTTGTTGAAATGAAGTTGACATCATTATATTATTTTGTATTCTGTGGGATGATTGAGTTTGGGGTATCCTTCGTATTATTTGACTATTCGTCTGGAAACAGTTTACATATAAAATCACAGAGGATATTATCATTGTTGTTAGAACGAGCCTTTGTGCTGCTGGAAGTGGTGGTGAAAGCATCATGGGTACTTATATATTGCTAGTTGATGACGTCTTTGTGAATTTTATGAGAGTGTAAAAAAGGATACCCCCTCATTTTTGTTGTTAGTTGTTATTTGCTTAGGTACTGTCGTCAGTTAGTGTGTGCTTATCCGCCCAATACATCCTTGTTCTAGTTGGAGAATAGATATCTCTGTTCCTAAGACAACTCAAATATAACGGGTTGGCAGTAGGCAGCGGTAGCATTAATTATTAGGGTATCCTATAACAAAGTTGCAATATGAAAAAGTTTCTTAGAAATATACTTCTACTATGCCTTATCCAACATTGTATATCGTTTGGTATGGCTGGGTCGGAGATACGATCAAATAGAGCACCAATAACTTGTTTCAACTCAGAATCAACGAGACGATATAACTCGAGTAGTAGTAATAATACTGAAGAAAGTAGTAAGCCACTATCAAGATATACAAAACCAGATGATGTACAGGAAGATGATGTTTCACCAGAGTTGTTGCAAAATACAAAGTATGTTAATGGATTGATTGAAACATTAGGTTCATTATTAGATAAATGGGTAGAATCAGAGTCAATGGCTACAAGACGAAGAGCATACAATCTACTACAACAAATAGAACGCATCTCACTTAGTCAAGATCTTATAAAACGAGCAGAGAAAATGGTAAACAGATCAGGTATGCCCATGGATGCACCGCCTCCAATCCCTCCAACAGAACATATACCCGCTATTGATCAACAACAAACAGAAAAACAACCAAATAATGTTATAAACAAGCCGATGGGAACAATGGGAGATGATTCACCAATGGGTCATGCTCCCAAAGGATATAAAACGAGTGAATCATATGATATGAATGTCGGATCATTATTAAACTCTTCATCTAGTAGTAGTAGTAGCGGTAACAAACGAAAGAGTGAAGTTAGTGAACGTCTTGAATGGGAAGAAAAACATAAAGAAAAGTCAGAGTTTATGAATAGGATGAAGGAAAATGTTATTGAACCAGTTGATAGAAGGTCTGTTCTAGTAGAAACTGGTAAGACTGCTCCAAGATCTGCACTGTCTGCTAGAATGGCAAATGGTAAAGGTGGTGATCCTATTCTATCTGGTATAGTGGAAGGTGATAATAATGGACTCGACCCATTTACATTTGCGAAGGACAAACAAAAACTCCAGAATACATTGAATGATAGTTCAAAGTCGGCATCAACGACAGATGTGTCTAACAATGTGCAACAAGCTATTAGTTCTGATGAATCATCTATCGATAAAGCTCCATCTTCAACGCCAGAAGTTAGAGAGATTGACTTGGTCTATGCAGCAAAATCATCCGAGTTTATAGCTCGAGCTGGTTCTGGCGATGCCTTCTTAGGCTCTGTACTTGGCATTGGAGGTCTCGACGATGTTCTATCTCAAATAAAAAGAAGAGTTTGGATACCTTTAGCCGCGCCTCCCAGTTTATTATCAGAGCTAGGTATACAACCAGTACGCGGATTACTTTTATATGGTAGTCCAGGATGTGGTAAGACGCTACTAGCAAGAAAGTTGGGCTCTATATTATCACCGTGTCGGCCAATTACAATCGTATCAGGACCAGAGATACTCGATAAGTTTGTCGGGAGTAGTGAGAAGAACTTGAGAGAGATCTTCGACAACCCTCCCAATCTATATCATGAGTACAAGAAGAACTACGGCGAGCCTATGGCTAATAACGCATTGCATGTGATTGTTTTAGATGAGTTTGATGCTATTGCAAGAAGAAGAGGTGGAAGTGGAGGAAAGGGAGACCAAGGTGATGCTGGTGTGGCTAGGGATTCAGTTGTAAATCAATTGTTGACGAAGATGGACGGAGTAGAAGGGCTCGGTGTACCTACACTTTTAGTAGGTTTGACAAACAAACCTTCATTAATCGACGCTGCTCTAATGAGACCAGGAAGATTTGAGGTTCAGATTGAAGTTCCGCCACCGCAAACAGTTGAGCAAAGAATTGCAATACTTAAAGTACATTGCAATTCAATGGTAAAAAATGGGCGAGTACTTATAAAGGATGCACCGATCAACACTGCGGCATGGAAGAGATTACAAGTAAGTAGTGATGCATCCAATATACCAACATATGACGAGCTACTAGATATCATTGCTGTCGAGTGTGATGGCATGTCAGGAGCTTCTTTGGCTGGAGTAGCAAGAGCGGCTGCATCTAGGGCACTTGAACGAGCGGTTACTGATTTCGCTGGCAATGTTGCTGCTGATTCTTCATTTGGCGATGAAGAAGGGAATTCAATATCCGATTGCTTGGTAACACAGGAAGACTTTGAGAAAGCGATTGAAGATGTGTTCGAAAGTGCCAAGTCATCTAATTATTCAGAAGAAACAGACTCAAGTAATACTAGTGATGAGGACATAGAAGAAGAGGATGCAGTGGATGATGATACTGATTCTACTAATATAGATACTTCTCCGTCTCTTTAGACAATAATTTCACAGCTATTTAATGTGTTTATATTCCAAGATAATGTATATTCCTATTGAATAATGAACTCGTATGTAGTGATTCTCTTCAATTGATGGTAGATGTTCAGTAGTAGGATACCAAGGAGGGCTATTTTGAGCTCATAACCTTATGATGTGTTTATTTGCATCGGCGGAAGAACTTGGCTTTTATAAAGGCCATGGTTGTGGAGAATTGTTGGGTTGCTGCGCAGCATCGGCATGAAGAAGAGAGAAGGAATAGTATAAGCTGCCTGTGTAGCAGCGGTAGTAGTAGTAAAAGTAAGGGCATATCAAATGAGGAGATGTTGAGTTGTTGGCATAATCATCGATGTCACTCGAGACTTGCTATTCTGCTTGTTGCAACATGCATCCTATCTCCTTTATATAATGTACATGCATACTCGCCAACAGCACATGTTTCTCGAATTCATGATTGTGGTGTTGCATCAAAATCTATTTCCAATCGATATAGCACATATCATGTGTCAAGCTCACAGCTGTTTAGTACTAATGATGATACAATATTAGAAAGAACAACTGCATCAGATGCAACTATGTTCCAAGAAGGGAATATAATGGATACAGCAGCAAATATATTGCAAGTTGGTGATACAAGGAATAGCTTTGGTAATCAACTTCCTTCCTCAATGGTATCTACAACCAATGCAAGAAGAATGATCGGTAATAGAAAAATGACAGGTCTGCCTCTCGATGCGCCTGCAGATATACCACTATTTCAACCATCATCACCTAATGATCAACTTTCTATAGAGTACAATAATTCACCTACAGTAAAGACAGAAGAAACCAGTTGGAAAGATCGGTTAATAGACGTATCAAATCTTGCCTCACTATTATGTGTACTCGACTGTACATTACTTCCCTTAGTTTCAATAGCCATACCTGCATTATCATGGGGAGTTGGTATAATTACTGGTAGTGTAGCTATTACAAATAACAATCCAATAATGGCAAGTCTATCATCCTTCATGGCATATCTTCCGGCAATATCTCATGGTATAGCACTTTACTTTGTCATTCCCGTGGGTTTGTTGACAAATATTGTCAATTACTTCTTTGGTCATAAGGAAATACGGTTTAGTATGTTATCAATTGCAGGAGTTGCATTGATTTATGCAGCGAATGGGTCAGGTGTGGGCATACCAAGTATTGATACTTATCTAAACTCCATGGGAATAGTTGCCTCTACACATACAGGTCATGGTGTACATGTTCACGACATGTGTGGTGCTGTTGTTGGTGCCGCCACTGGTATGATGGCACATACTTGTCCAGAGGGATTGGCTCATCGAATGACAAATACATTAGGGTGTGCCTTTCTACTGGGTAGCAACTATGCTAGTAAAAAGTACATGGAGAACAAGAGTGAAGCAGGTTGTGCAGCTAGTGCATTAGCGGAAGCTTGGGGTGGAGATAGTGGAGGAAAAAAGTATGTTTGCCCACCTGGTTGTAGTTGTGAGTCACCAAAAGTAGATGAAGAATTGTTCTTTCAGTGGAATATGTCTTCTAGAAAAGGAATGAGAGGGAGAAAAGGAGGATCGAGATCATTCAATTCACGTCGGCCTTGACGATAGGTTGATTATGTACATAGATATATAATTGTAAGCTTTTGCAGTTATGTGAATACAGTTCTATGCTCCCATTGTGTATCCGAATGCATCTGGAGGGAAATTGCCTCTACGATCAGCTGCCCATGGGATATCATGTCTGTCATATGGAACCGGATTTATATCAAATGGAAGAGGAACTAGTACTTTTGGACTCTCGCTTTCATCATTTTCATCTTCCTCATCTCCATCAATGTTGATCACAGCACTTTTATCGATACCAGGATATGGCATCAATTGAATATCACTTCCTACCTCATCCGGGGCCATCTTAGCGAGTGTTGCAGGAGACATGAAAACTCCAAGCTCCCAATGTTGGATGAAAAGAATCTTTTCATCTGGATGGTTTTCTTTAGATCTCATTTGAATTTGTCCCCACGCCGTGATTGACAAGTTATGACTCGTTACCAATAACCAATCGATTCCATTGGCAACAGTGGAAGAGGGCTGGAGAAATGTTTTGTTGTGTGGTATATGCCTAGCAGTTTTGAATGGGTCGGTAGTGCTGTTTCTATTCCTATGAGACCATCGATGATAGAGAGGTTGAAGGAAGTCTTTATCAACTTTGTTTGCTCTGAAAGGTATAGATCCACCCCCGTTGTATCCCTCAACACTTGTACGAATCTCATCCATAGTTGGTAAGACAAGTTTTGCTGTTAGTGGTGCCTGTTTCTTCTTACTTTTGATTTCGTGTATGGCAATTGGATCATTGTTTTGTGTAGTTGAACTATCAATAGCTGAGAGAAAGTTGCTCAGGTACTTTGAACTGAACTCCCCCATTGATGAGAATTGACAAATGGTAGGTTTGGGTGCAGTTGTGGATTGCTGTTGATGACGACAGACATTCTCAATGATAGCCTGTCGCAGCTTGAAGTAGCCAAAGTTGTTGTACGAATCAGCTTTATGTCTCCCAGGCACTGATGGTATCAATACAACATATGCCCTTGAAAAGTCATATTGTCGAATAAGTTGTAGCCAAGACATCGCTTTGCTACTCAAGGTATTGTTTGATGAAGACATAGATGGGTGACACCAAGATTGCCGGACTTTGTAATAGTAACTTTCAAGATTGTTAATCATGTCTTCCTCGAATTGTGATGTATCATCATCATCCTCGAAAAGAGAAGAATCTCGCTTTCGTTTGTATGGATTTGCAACTGCTGCAGGCTTTTTGCTTTCAGTAGTCTTTTGTTGTTTTAATGGAAAGTCTTGATGGTATACACTGTTGGTTTGTCTCTCGACATCTCCTGCTACAAGATTAGCTGTGTGCACTACCACACGACAAATTGATTTGCCATTCTCTTCATATCCTACTAAGAAGCATTTCGTATGATGTACACCATGACTAAACTTGATGGGAAGTGGATTGGTTCTTGTGTTTGGTGGATCAGAAGGATGTAATCTAATAAACTCAACAGTATTCCCAGTACCAGCTAGTAGTTGTTTCCATTGTTGTTGATACGCTTCCGTGGGATTCTTGCTACCGTAGAATACAACCACTCTACGGAATTGAATTAGTTCTGGTGTGAGCTCTGATAGTAGATATTGAAAATCGACAAGATAATTGAATATGAATAGCCATTGATAATTTCTACTACTACTAGATCCATCAAATCCAATAACTTGTCGTAATGTTTGAAAGTATTTCTTGGTAGGATCATTGGCCGGAAGTGACTTTGCAGAGGTATGTGCATATAAATGATATGGTATGAAGCCATTATTGTTGGTATTGTTCTGCTCTTGTTGCTTATGTTGTTGCATCACTTCCTGGCGTGATTGTGATTCCATATATCTTCGTCTAGCAGCAGCTCTATAGTCAGACATACCATTACTTATACCATTATTATTTGAGGAGCGATTCACAGGCAATCCTTTCTTTCTAGCATCAATCAATGCAGTAACAAGCTCCTCTTTTTCAATCATTGATGATGTTGAGATACCATAACTTTCAAGTTCACGCTTGATATCCTTAATCTTCATTGTATTGACATCTGGTAACTTGGAATTTGATACCCCAAGACATTCAATTTCAGAATCCGATGATGAATTAACATTGATATTATCAATAGCATGTTGATTTACAATCTCTTGTTGCATATCAAGTGGTAGGCTGGCAAAAACTTCAGCGTCAACATCCGGTGGACATGTAAGACCTTTTTTATTACCACTATTACCACCAGTGGCCGACATAATATTATTATCGATATCAATATTATATTTTATTGATATCAGTATACCTATGTATTATAATTTGATATTGGTTGCAACAGCCAAGGGGTTCACAATAATTTTGCTCGACAGTAGATAAAAGACATAAACCTTATTATTAAATCCCTGTAACTGCTCACCGCTGACTCCTACCCTTTAATAATATCTATAGACTACCTCTCTGATTAATAAATCGATACGAGCAACTCGACTATTTATCATGCGATTATTGATGAATAGCACTAACTTTCTGTCGGGCTTCGGGCTCGAGTTCCCCCCGAATGCTCACTTTTTCAATGCCCAACTTAAAAACAAGTCCTCTTATTCTTCTGCCGCGCCTATCTCATATGCTCTATTGATACACAATATACCTTTGTCTAAATATCACATATTAGTATAATATCGTCATGTTTCTCGGCGGTGGAGAAAGCCCTGAGAAGTTAGATAAAGGCTCTCAAAATAATGTACACTTTGCAACCTCCGAAAATGAACTGCAGCACGAACCTGACAATATGCCTACTAGTCCTAGCAATAAACCTATATTAGAAGGTACACTTATATATCGCAAGGATGGACGGAGGCTTAAGACGAATAATCTTAGAACAGTGAGTTATATCAAGTATTTTGTACTGTATAGTTTTATGTATATCTTTTTCATATCTAACAAATCAATACTCATGGACATGGATATCTGTTCATAATTTATTGACATATAATATAGTACTGTGTATTTGACATGTCCGGAGAAGCGGGTGGTAGTTTAGAAGTTGGTGGAATGGGATCACTCAAATGTTATCAATTCAAGGGATTAACAAAAAAGGAAGCATCAATCGCCTATGACATTCATGCAAAGTTATCTAATGTACAAACATTACAAAGTAACTCCGAATTATGTTTAGACATACCAGGACACTTACCATGGATTGTTATTGATATTGAGAATGATTCTACCGCATTTATGATTGAAATTTCAACTTCAGGGTTGGACACATATGAATATTTTAACGTTGATGATCAAAGGAAGTTATCGAAATCCGTCCTGAGAATGGGTGGTAATGCTGATACTTCATTTGATGATAATGAAGATGATAATGATGGAAATGATCATCAATCTGAAGAAGAAGAACAGGGAATTAAGATGGCATCAACTGAATCATTGGATAGTGATGAGGATGGGCTCTTTGATTGCTGGGGTGGAGATAGTGATGACGATGATGAAGAAGCTGATGATAATGCACATGATGAAGAAGATATTGGAGGCAATGATGAGGACGATTTGAAGAGAAGAGATCGGGTGCAGTTTGACCTTACTAGAGCTACAGATGCAAACAAATCATATGTCAGATATAAATTTCGAGTTCCATCTTCAAATGATAATGAAAAGGCAATGTGGATAGCGGCATTTAAGAGAGTTGGAAGACTTTCTGATGAATCGAAAAAGAGGAAGAAATTGTTTGGTGCAACTACTGCGGTTGTGAATCTCACCACCTCTGCTGGACATAGGAATAGTCGAATGAGGTCTGGGAACTCTTCTTCTTTGGGAATAGTTGATGAGGATGTAGCAGAGTCAAAGGACAAAGAATACAGAGTACGACCAACATATGCCTATCAACATAGATGGATGACGACAAGTGAGCTCACTGCAGAGATGAATGCATCCTCTGCGGTGATGCATGATACTAGGCTATCGCCTACAGTTGCAACTAGCCGTGAAATTGGAGTACTTAAAGTTGAAGTGCTCCAATGTCTTGGCCTGCCGAAACTCAAGGGGAAAGACCCTAATACAGTTGTATATTTGGTCTGTGGCTCTTATGCATTTACAACTGATGTTATTACGCAATGTCAGAATCCAATGTGGCTTAGGAATATGAGGCGAGCGTGTGCTCTTCCTATTTATCATGGATGTGAGTAACTTGTACTTGTGTATGATATGCACTTGCTAAACCACACAGAGTCTCATCAACTTATCATTCATTTATTCTATTCGTTTCTCCTTTTCAGATGCGGTAAGTCAACACTTGCTGAAAACAATGTATCTCTAACTAAACTTATGTACTAACCCTTATTCTCTTCTTTATTCTACTTCAGACATTAATGGCAGGAATCTTCCATGATGATGGTAGTAAAGGCTCGTCATCTAAAGACACGTTCATAGGCAGAATAGAGGTACCAATATCCAATTTGCGACCAAACTCAACATATGATGTTACTCTTCCACTTCGACAATCTACAAGTGTGTATACTCGGGCACAATTAGGAGCAATACGGATTAGATTCTGTCTTGAAAATTACAATGAAAAGCAATCAATTATATCTTATTTGCCGAAACGCAGAAACCGTGTAGGAAGAAGAGTAGGGTGCACTACTGTAGCTTGTTCTGATGCAAAAGCTTTTAGAAACATTGCACTCACTGTTCACGGGGCACATCTGAAAGAGAAGTTTGCAGCGGATATATTCAAAGGGCATATACGAGAGCTGACTTTCGTACAAGTAGTCCTGGTTCAAAGTGCAAAGCAATTCTTTCGTGATCTTACTCAATGGCGAAACCCTATATACTCTGCATACTCTTTTGGAGGATGGATGTATTGTGCTTATAATAACTCGGCTGCATTCTTCCCGGTGTATATCCTCGGATTTGCACTTCTTCATCTCATTGCAAACTACATTAGTATAGCCCGTGGAGTAGAATCGTTTAGACCTCCATCTTTTCAAGAGTTGCTACAAGCTTTGCATAATGATACAACAAAGATTTCGTGTATTGCTGCTGCTCGAGAGACCAAAGATGATATCATCGTCGAAGAGAACGATTCATTGTCTGAATTCCCTTTTGCCTCAATGGTTGGATACAAGAGGTTGACTGTTAGTGAATCCTCAAATAAGTCGAAAGAAGATTCCTTTAATGAAGATGATCAGATTGGTGATGACGATGAGTTAGAACGAGTTGATTCCATTCCCAACCAGCCTGAGACAACCAAACGGAAGCATAAATATCCAGAACAGGACATTAATGTCAAGTCTGGGAAGAAGAAAGATAAGAACATTTCAGATGAACTGAAAGAAGTTGAATTAAAAGTTCAGGAGGCAACCAAGTTCTTGTTTGATTATCACACCTATTATTCCATTGATGACCCCAATCCTCCTTTTGGGTTGAAAAGCAATGATAATGGTACTGAGTTGGACAAGCTCCTCGGTGTAGGCCAGTACTCTGTGTGGAATCCTATCTTATCAAATTTGACTAGTCAATTGGTGCCCATACTCCGCATATTGTCGATAGTGTTATCCATCTACCGAACTATATATAGTATTTGGATGTGGAGAGATCCCATCTTGACGTTTTGGATAAGCTGTGGAATCATTTTATTAGCAGCTTTGCTCTCCTTCTTTCCATGGAGAGTTGCTCTGTTTGTTAGTGGGATCTTGCTTCTTGGTCCACAAAACTGGGCTATACGTGTCGTTCGAGAGAAGTTTCAATCGAATGATGGTAGAAGTAAACGAGGAAGGTTTCTTAGAGCATTTAGAGAGTTGTTGAAAGATGATGAGGGCAATGATACGTTTTCCAAAGATAAGAGCAAGAAGTTGGACGCGAGTGCACAACCCATTGTCCACTGTCATGCTCCAGCAAGCAACCCGCTCGTTGAGAAAGTGTCTAATGATGTACCGCAGCATATTGTGGTGCCGTATAGCCCTCTCTTCTTCAATCGATTCCAAGATTGGCCACCTGCTGATCCAAAGCACTCGTCTGTATCCTCAGGAGAGCTTGTGTTCAAGTCTATCTGTCCGTCTTCTTCAGTTGATATTGTGAGATCAGGTGAACTTGAACTCCTCAAGCCACTATCAGTATCTCTTCCCACAAAACAAGGAGGCAAGAAAGAAGATCAAGATGTCCTATTGAGCCCAGGAGTAACTGAGTCAAGTGGTGAAACTAAACAACAACAATCGTTGAGATCTAAACAATTTGATCCACCTCCTTTGGTGCAAGCCTCCCCTAATCCTACTGGAAACAACAACGACACCACTAATACTAGTCCTGCTGAACCCATTGTAGAACCAAAGAAGAAGAATCGCTTCACATCACGGATAGCTGAGAAGGCTGTTGAGAAGAAAAATCGTTTCAAGACACGAATGGCTGCTGAACTCCAGCCTGCGTTGAACAAGTATAAGCATCAAGTGGCCAAGCAGAGTATTGTCGAAAAATCCAATGAGAGTACACCTGATGCAGATGAATCTAGCTCTCTTGGCGAGATACCGTCTGTTATCGAAACTGTTTCTAACAGCAACAATTATGATAAGGAATCATTAGAAACTAGTGATACTAGCGTTTTGACAAATGATTTCAGAAACCAAGAAGGAAGTAACAAAAACTCTCCACCCAATAATGATGATGATAGTCAAGTAGGTGGTAAGTTCAAAGAACTAACCATTTATGAAGAAGAGGATTCAACTCAGTCATCTGGGCAACATTCGGAGAAATCCATTGACATTTGTGAAGAAGAAGAAGTGAATGATGATGTTGTTGTTGCTACAAGTAATGATGAACAAGACAACAATGAAGATGAGGGCGAGCAAGTAGTTGAAGACACTACAGCTCCGCCACACGTCCCTAGTTTGGCAGGTAGTATTGCTTCCCCTGGGGAGGATGAGAAAGATGAGGATGAACCGGTTAAAGAAGAATTTGATGAAACTGCACTGAGGCCGTCACCTACTCTTGAGGCGCAGCTAGAACAGCTCTTAGAACTCAAACTTGAGCTAGCTACTGCAAAGGCAGAGAATGATGAGTATAGAATGAAGTTGAGAGATGTTGAGGTACAGAGAGACAGGTACAAAGAAATGTATGAGGAGACACATCGTAGTGGTGTACAAAAACATAAAGAGAAGCGTACTTCTCTCAAGAATCCGATCAACAAGGCATCTAATGCCAGTGGTGCTATTCGTGCGATGCTACACAAATCCGATCAGAGTAAACCTTGAGTATATTTATCAACTGTCTACACCAACATAAGTATAAGAAAGTTTAGTTTACTTAGTCTCAATGCCAATGTCTGAGCCATACTTATGAGTTTTAGTATTGGTACTTTCCGAAACAGAGGGTCTCCATATCTTGAATGTGCACGCTGCTACCACTCTTGAGCTATGAACATCCGAACATGGGAATATTATGGGGGTCCATCTCCGCAGCGCAGGGGTGGTTTTAATCTTGAGATATTCAACTGCCTAGGTTCAGGGCAAGAAACCATTTTCATTCCCGCTCAATTGACACGCGTCTCAAAAAAGGGGTAAGATAGAATTTTTACGAAGTTGTTTGAGTGGGAGGATGCGTGTGCTTCAGTAGTACAGCAATGCCTTGCATTTTCAACAATAGCATAGAAGAAAGAATTATTTAATTGTAATCATTAGCATTATAAAGAACCAATTAATACTCACAACCATCGTCTAATTTGTGACTATATCCTCGCGGCATAAAACAAAGATAACCATGGGCAACGCACTATTTGTAAACTGGAGCGATACCCAGACTTCGCAATATTTTACTCTTGAAACCTCATCCATGGCCTTTTCGAACGCTATTGGTGTTATCTTGACACATTATGCAGTCTCAGGTAAGCAGATAGATATTGATAGTCATTGGTTTATCACATCCCCCGCGCCACCTATGGCAGAAATGGTGGTTGTGTGCCTACGATTACGATTCATCTGTCTTTATTGATATATGTATGATGTACTCATTATATGCAACTTCTAACCAGCGCCCTCTCTCTCTCTTACTGTATATTTGCAAAACTACGATAATTTCTGGCGTTCCCTTAGAATGGATTTGGAAGTGTATTATGAAGGAGAAACGTCACAACTCTCCAGTGCTTATTATCTCTCTCCTGATGTGCTGGGTATTGTATTTATGTTTCTCTGGATTTTATACTGGATTTATTTATATCACGTTTCCTGTCTTGGCATTTCTCGGCTGGCTTGTTAATCTTGCCTTTTCGGCTGTATGGTATCATGTGCAAAATAGAAAAGCCACCATGCCAAACGCCGGTGAAGTTGGAGATGCATCCACAGCTCTAACTTCTCCTCTGCTCGAAGAAGAAGAACGTGCTGATCAGCCTGTCCAAGACGATGTTGAAACTCCCACTACCATTATTGAAACAACAACTCAGCCACCTGCGAAAAAAACAACTGTTGACTATATCAATAACATTAAAATCTTCCTCACATGCATGGTTATCCTTCAGCACTGCTTTGGGGGATTAGGAGGTACACAAGAACTTTCCAGCATGGAGGGGAGAAGTTCTATGTCGGGTGGTGAAATGGGGTGGGGTTATAAAGTCCTTAATATCTTTATAGGAATGAATGATTCCTACTTCATGAGTCTATTCTTCTTCTACTCTGGTTACTTTGTACCAAAAAGTTATGATAAGAAGGGTAGATATGGCTTCCTTTTTGGTCGTATGAAACGCCTGGGTATCCCGTTTGTTGTATTCACATTGTAAGTATTTACTTTGACACTTTCTATCCTTTCCCATTCATCCCCTTACCCTTACTCGCTTCATGTAATATATTTTCAACAGCTTCCTCGGACCATATGTTCTAATTGGTAAGCTACACCACTTACTATGCAAGTCAATACCTCATAAATTACTAATACTAATGTCTTTTCCGCTTCTTCATTTTGCAGGGTTCAGGCACCTCTTCTTTGGGGCACCTTTCCCATCCACCCCATTGAACTTTGGACCATGTTGGTTTCTGAACCAGCTTATGATGTTTGGTGTCATCTACGCCCTTGCCTGTGGCAAAGACTGGAGCCCAAAGATTGCTTGTCCATCTCTACTTGGCTTTTTTGCCGTAGGAACAATCATTGGTATTGCGACGGGTATTCTCTTGATGTTCTTTCCAGAACATAATTTTTTCATGATGTTCTGGGCGGTCCCATCTTTTTGGAGGGACTTCCTCTCCTACCCAATTTTCTTCTTTGCGGGAGCCATAGCACAGAGAAATAGTTGGATGGAGAGTATCAAGGAAATGTCGCGCTTGGTCATCTACAGCATCACAGTAGCGAGCTGGATTGTTTATTTTCCTTTACTGTTTAAGGTCAGTCCCAGTTATGGTGGCGGTATGTCGCCTACTCTTTGGGCTTTCCTCAATGGCCTTCTTTGGAAAGGAATAATGGGAATGTTCATGAGTTTGTCAGTCACAGTCTTCTTCATGGATTACGGCAACAAAAAGTACTTCTGCACCCGTTTCTTCTCTGAGGCGATGTATACTGCCTACATTATCCATTCGGTATTTCCAATACTCGTCGGAGAAAAGTGCTTTTTGTCGATTCTGAATGCAACTGGTAATTTGAAGTATCTTGACCCATCCAACCCGAGCATTGCGAATGCATACGTTGCAAATCCTAACTTGGTATTTCCGGGTTGGCTTCTTATATCAGCAATTGCTCTTGTTATTACTTGGCCGCTTGCGTATGGTATACGTTCCATCCCTGGGTTCTCGCAAGTTCTCTAATGATTGTGTTGTTTTCAGTTGAAGTGTATTTGCTGATTAGTATTGGGGACGACCTCTGAGAATTTGTATTGTGGACAGGTTTATATGTATTTACTTAATAAAACATATAATACTGGTTTAGATTAGAAAATTAGCTTCAACTTCCATTATTTCCTGACCGATGTGAATCGATTCTTAGAGAGTAGGACTCGCTAAGGACATAACAGCACATGTTGCCAAGATCAAGCAGATCGAGGAAGCTTTCCGCAAAGGCAAAGACAAGGATGGGAAACCGCCAAAGAATACCATCAATGATGAAGACTTGACCGGTATGAGGAAGTATGAAATATACCAGGTCTTCATCAAGCATGAACAGTCTTTGACATGGACCAACTTGGAGACGGATCGGAAGCGGAAGATGAAGAAACTTGGAGCCATCTTTGGTATCTTCGGAACAGAAGTTGCACCCAACAAGCGTTTCTCATCTGATCAAACTTATGCTTCAATGATGGAGAGATCTACCAATGCCGATGAAGACACCAATGCCAATGAAGACGCCACTGTAGCCGCCGCCGCCGATGACCAAAGCTTTAATGATGATTATGGACAGCCCTGGATGCAGACTTCTTTGGTGGTGTAGATGATGGTGATGTTGATTTGAAGTTAGGTGCTGTGGATGATGATGCAGAACCAATGGATATTGATGATGCGAATGATGACCTTGAGATGATGGAGGAGGGTAGGGTGACTCGTCGCCGGAGTACCAGGATTAGACAGATTCGATTGGCAACTCAAGATTAAATTGTGATGATAAGTAATGTAATGGATGATGATTAATTGTAGAGATGGACGAAACGTATAGCAGAGGGATGGACGACACGTGGACGACACATCCCGAAGTGGGATGTACGACATGTGGGCGACACATCCCAGTGGGATGAACGACAGTGGGCGACATATCCCTATCTAAGTGGGATGGACGCAGTGGGCGACACATCCCTGTTGACGTTGATGAGTTACATAATTTGAAGTGTATATGTTTTTAAGATGAGTTAAAGTCGTTCTAGATGTAGCATGACTTGAATATTAGCGTAGTATTATTGTTTGTTGACGTCTGTGGTGTTGTTGTAACTTAGTGTGTTTGTCGTCACATCTCCAAATTTTCAATCTAAATATCAAAATTTAATAACCCACTACTATCACACCCAACACTCTAGTATCCAATCCCAACTCGGTCCAATATCTCTCCCAATCCATTAATTAGCTTAATAACATGCTTAACCATCCGTTAATCCACTATCAACACCATTAACTAAGCGTAACAATACCTAAACATCACTCTACCACTCCTAAAGTAACCAAATTTTATCAATCTCGCACTAAAATGTTGAATAGACTTTAATTAACATTCTCCGGACCGTCCCAACGGCCACCCAACGTTTCTATATGTATATTAGTACTTGTAAGTCGATGGAGGGGTATCAAACGACCTTATAACGATACCATTCATGATGTATAGTTATTGCAATAAATTGCTATAAAAATCAACACAATCACTATTGAGAGGTCAATATAACCATAACTTGTTGGTATTTCAATAACCACCACTGCACATTGAATCTTTATATAGTAATATAATCGATGGTACGCCAACAGCACTCAATATTGAGTATAACATGTGTTAAATACTGATACTACATGGTGGGTATATAATTGTGCAATTTTTCACATGATCGAGATATAATCATAATTCGATGTAAATTGGATGAACTACGAAGTATAAAAGTGGTATCATTTTTGAGAGATCAATATAAAGGCCTCTACTTCGAATGCCAGTGGTGCAATACTTGCGATGTTACACAAATCCGATCAAAGTATACCTTGAGTATAGTGAATATAGTGATGAACACTTCAAGTAGGATAGGATACCATAGAAGTTTATTTAGATCACTTTGTTTCTTTGATTTCCAAAACAGAGTTTTCTAGTTGACATGAAAACTGACACATAATGATTACCGTATGGTTGGAATGTTATGCACTAAAATTTTTTCAGGTGAAGTTTCCATAGCCGACCCATACATCGATGGAAAGCTTATATAAAGGCCTATCCAATGATGCATCATATAGTGCCATAACTTATTTGGTGCGTGAGTTATGTTGCATCCAATGTTGAGCTGACTTTTCATATTCGACTGCGAAGGAAGGTATCCATCTAAAATTAAGTCTTAACTACCTTTCGCACTCAAAAATAGGCCACGAGTTCGATCCTCCGTGTGTGATAATTTGACCCACTCTCAAATTTAGGGAATTTATTTAGCAATGAAGATATGTACTAGGTCCTCTGTTATTTCTATGCAACATAGTTGAGAAACTGAACTGTGTTGCATAAAAAGAACGAAGTTCTAACTCGATATCTTCATTGCAAAAAAAATTCCCTAAATTTGGATACTGCATTTCATTCCAACCATACGGTATAAAATATCGTAACTGACTCACCACATATTAATAGCTATCACAAAAAATACCGATATAATATAAAGCGGCTGGTAGATTCTTGTGCACTTAATTAATTATACATACTCTTTCTTTCGGTGGTTGTAGCGGAGCTGATAAAGATTTGTTGCAGTAAACTTGCAAAGTAATTATCTCATTCAATATAATATTTTTATACACAATAATACACTACGATATGCCTTCATTAACACCCCAACAACGAGCTGATGATACAGTATGGGAAGCAATGAAAGAGGGCTTCGCTAGTGGTGGACTTGCGATGATTCCTTCTTCTTTAGCTGGTGAGTAGTTTGCATTGTTGTTTGTTTGAGTTGCAGTTTTTACTATGTATTGTATTTTTACTAGAATGTCTATGCCTAATATATTATTATGTTAATGTATTGTTTGCAAATAAAGTTTATGCTGCAATGAATTTCAGTCCTAAGTTTATCAAGGTGAGATGATTATGTATTCTGCATCGCATAATTATATTATCCTGACGCTCATGTAGTAAATTATATTATCCTGACACTCATATAAAATAATATGCACATCACATAATCTACAGTCCACAAATTGGCAAAGTCGTACGGCTCTTGTCATTATGCCTCCGCTATTTGCTTTTGCAGCTGGTGCCGAGAATAAACTTATTCACAGTATGCATGATATGGCAGCCAAAACTGAACACTCAAAACAAATGGCAGAATACAGTAGTCAAAGAGAATTACATGAACATAGAAAGAAGTTACAAAAAATGTCTACACAAAAGATATTAGCACAACCGGGCATGAGGAATGAGAATTTAACACAACAACCTGATAAACAACAGGAAGAACATGAAAAAGATATAGAAGCGCAGTTTCGTGATAGTGTTTTAAATTCCGGTATAAGGGTTGTAGATGGCTCACTTGGAGTGCATCATAAGATTGCCAACTTCTGGCAAGAGAATCCATTCAAGATCCTAACTGCTATAGGAGTTCCAACTGTGTTTTATATTTTCAAAGGACGCGAAGGTCAGGCACATCTTCAATTGCAATCAAAGCTTATGCATACTCGAGTCTTCGGACAGTTTGCTGTCATCACATTCTTACTTACATTGATGGGCTTTAAAGAATATATGGATACATGTGGGAAATTTATAACAGAAGATGATGTACAGGCTCGTGTTGCGGAAATGCAACAAAGTCGTTCAGAACTACTGATGAGGTTGCAAAGAGATCGGTATGAAGCAGAGAAGGTAGCAGAAAAAAGAAGAAAGGCACACGAAGCAGATAATATGAAGAAATCTGAGATAGAAAAGTTAGTAGAAGATGCTTAAGAGTAGTAAATACATGCAGCAACTAACTTTGATTTAAAGTCTTACAGATATGCTGGCATATAACCTGAAATTTAGGTCAAATGAGAAGCAAATAATAAACTTATAATATGTAAACACCAACAACATGCTAATTTTGAGGGAATTTCGAGTTGAGATTAGTCGTCAATGGTCATAGTAGTCGGCCTTGTTGGGGTGCAGGAGGTGATCAACGGTTATCTAAGTTGTCTATTGGTACCAAAGGGTCTCTATTGTGCGTGGAAGTAGTATAGG
>Ga0214477_100160_pt1 | contig 46135 bp, 37 predicted proteins | sample M1_20Mar14CPVII9_FD_165058 | JGI IMG/M metagenome (GOLD analysis project Ga0214477, IMG submission 165058) | Marine eukaryotic communities from Monterey Bay, California, United States - M1_20Mar14CPVII9sort6BwellC16 | ecosystem: Environmental > Aquatic > Marine > Unclassified | place: USA... | reverse complement strand
TTGCATGTTGGGGTATGTGACATACGAATCGCTACATCCAAAGAAGAAGCCAGTTTCATTCACTCCTGAAGAGTAGAGTGTCTCAAAGCTTGGTCTGTATAAAAGAGAAGAGTAAAGATAAATGAGAATGGTGTGAACTCAAGTAAACTGTCACCAAACAATACAATACTTACGGCTTCTTGTTCTTTGCTTTGCTAAGCTTATCAATTGTTGGGTCTGTGGTAGAATAAGATGGATCGATCGCGTGTGAACCAAAGCCTTCCACTGCACCAGACAAAGACGGAATTGCCAGTGAAGAGATTGAGTCTTCTATCAGTATGGCATCACTCAAACGGGCCAATTCATCTGCAAAGTTGTTGACATCAATCAAAGGCAGGGGATTGGCGTCAGTGGGCTTCAGAGCTTCTCTACTGGGCTCCTTGCTATGGCATTCTACTTTTGCAATTGCCTCGTCCAACAAGGTCTGAGGATCAACATCTTTGTCCTCCGTCTCACTCTCTTTGTTGTCATGTTTATCTTCCATCTTCTCTGTTGAAGTGACAGTTTCTTGGTTTATATCATCCAAGGGCTGGTCATCTTCTTCACTCTCTGATTCGATCACCTTCGTCTTGGGACCTGAATTGGCATCAAATTCTTCCTCGTCAGATGACGACATTAGTCCATCATTATTATCGGCCATGTTCTTTTGTGCCTTCTTTTGAGCATTCAATCTACGAGCCAAGTCATCTTTTGATGCTCTTGCTTCCCAATCATCATCTCTAAGTTGAATATCGTATTCAACATTCCAGCTATTAGATTTGGTACCAAATGCGCCAAGGTGTGAGTTTGAATCGAGAAGAAGTCCATTACTAGACTTCTTGTAGACTACAATTTCTGCAAACTTGCAAGTCAAGCAATCAATATTCTTTGAACCTTCTATTTCGTATCTTATATCTTTTGAGACACCTCTTGGTATCACACAAGGTGGGCAGACAGCAATAATATGAGTGTCACTAACCACACGAAAGTGACTGCACTCTTTACCTCCAATGAATACATTTGCTGGCTCGACCATTTCACTGGATTGAGCAGGGAAGGATGTGGATGAAAATCCTTTTCCAGTGATTGTAATGAGCGTATGCTTATCCCTCGGTACAAGTTTCGGCTCGACATTTGAAACTAACGGTCTATCCTCCTCAATCACCACGTACGACATATTAGAAGAACAGTTTGCATTTGGTTGCAGTCCAAAGTTGTTCATGTCAACTTTGGCGTTGTTACTGCTTGCCTGAGACTTTGCAAATAGTTGCATTGTATTTAGAATCTTTCTCATATCACAATGGCAAACCTCTGCAATCAATGATAATCTTTTCAACTTCTCCTCTAGACTAATATCATTGAAGCTCATACCCTCCGACTTGGACACTTGAGCCATTTTGATACTGCATTCTTGAGGAAGAGGACGTTCGAGCGTGATATACTTGAACCGAAAGTTGCTCAGCTCGGCTGGTACTGATGTGGCAGTTAGGACGATTGGGCATTTAGCCTTCTGGGCGACTTGAGCAAGTGCTGGCCAAAAGGCTGTATCTTCATCAAAGAGTAGATCCACTGAGAACACATATAGTATAAATGATGCAGGGTGAGAATAAAGAATAATTGACATAGGAAATGCAAGGGTCAAGAACACGAGCAAGATGTACACCTAAGTAGTACTCACCCTCGTCAATCAAAATAATGGTAAGAGAATGACTCTCTCTGACCGATTCTTCATCACTGTCAAAGTAGTCATCACTATCCTCAAGATCATTAGTCGTATCCTCATTTCCAAAGAAGCCCCCTCCTCCTTTCTCGCTCTGCGTTTTCTTCTTCGACATGGCCAATGAAGAATGACTTTGTGTGGTCTCTTGGATAGCACGCTTCAACGCTGCTCCACTTCGCTGTTCTGAAGAATTGATTTCAATTACTACACAATCGGATTGTTCAGCTACGGCATGAACCAAACTTGTCTTTCCCGAACCTGTAGGGCCAGAAATAAGGAATAGATTCTCAAGTCCTCCGTCATCCAAAAATGAATCATCAGAATCATAACCCGATTTCTTCTTCTTCCTTCGTTTCTTCTTACGTTTCACTTGACCCAGGGACTGTACGGACTTGTGACGACGTACCTTCCACTCCTCGACAAAGTGAAGCAGTTTCTTAGATTGTTCCTTGTTACTATCCCCAAGAACATCGTCGGGAATTGACGTCATGGAGTGTTTATCCACCCAAAGTTGACTGTTATCGACCTCGGTATCAGAGTCGTCGTCACTCTTCTTACTGCTGTTGTCTTGATTGAAGACTGTAGATAGCAAGTCAAATGTAGAGCTCCCTTCAGAATTAGTCGAACCATCGATATCTTTATATAGACCGGATAAGTGATGAGCAGCCTCGTCGGTCGAAGTAGAGGGAGAAAGGTCAGGTTTCAAATGTTGATACCTCGGTGTGGTCCTCAGAACTTGTAATGACTTGCCATCAGTTTCCATCTTGTCAGCGGAATCACCGTCAATATCATTTGATACAATATGAGATGGACAAGGAAATCGCACGGCAGGAATACCCTTTACCACTTCTTGAGAAAATGTACCAGATGAAGATGTGTCACCTTTTGATTTACCCGACAGAGATGATAATGCACTTGACTTAGTATCATCAGGTTCCTTACTGACCCCGGCCTTATTATTGAACTTCATTAGACGTAACTCATCCCGTTTCTTTTGTCGTTCACGTTCCTCGGCAGCTTTCTTCTTCCTCTGAGCAAAGAAGTCTGCAGCTTGATGTTCTGCCACATCCTTCTTGGATAGAAAATTCTTATTCTGCTGCTTCTTCTTCTTTGTGGTGACCTTCTTCTTTGGTTTATCTACATACTCGACGGAGTCGTCTGAATCGTCGCTATCACTACTGGAACTGTCAATATCCATAACTTCTAGTTGTTTAGCCTTTTTCTTCGTGCCACCAGACGGTTTACCACCCTTTTTATTACCCAGTGTAAGCTGCTGTTTCTTCTTGGCTTTACCATCATCCACCTTATCCCCGGCACGTTTCTTCTTATTCCGTTGTGCTGCCTGCTTCTCGACGGCTACGTGTTCATCATACTCTGCCTTGCTAACTCCGGGGATAACATCATCTTTAGATCCCTTAACTGAAGTTGATGTTTTGGACGAAGCCTTTTTGGGAAGGAAGATTGATGCAAGTTGCCCTCCACCACCTTTTGAATCGCCCTTCTTCTTTGTCTTGGATGATATCTTGCCATCTAACTTCTTTGAGGATGATTTATCGGATTTAGTTGCAGTTGTTTTGCCCTTCTTTAACTTCTTCGTGGTGGTATTAGATGTGTCATCACAAGGTGTGTTATTATCCTTTAGGGCAGAAGGTTTAGATGCTACACCACCGTTGCCAGTAGCTGCAGAAGTGGAAGAATTATCCCTCACACGTTTGGATTTACGTCTACCCGACTGCTGTTTATCCCTAGCTGCACCGTCAACATTATCCATTTCAGGTTCACTCATGTCTAAAATTTCAGTGGGTGATATTTTCCTCTGCTTCTTACTAACTCCAGTTGCAACTGATGATGCTGCCGATTTATTACTGTCATTAGCGCTTGTTTTATTTGCTACTCTTGCCCTCGCTGCGGCAAGTGCCGCGGCCCCGTCTTTTGATAAAGATGGTGCATATATAGGCTTATCTTTTTTATCATCAGTTGGTGCACCTTCATCATTCTGCTCATCTAAATCATTAGAATCGTTAGATGTACATCTATCTGAAATCATATTAGTATCACCATCATCATTTTCATCCTCACTGCTATCATTCTCAGTATCCTCTTCTTCCTCATCGTCTTCAATAGTAGATGAACGAGACAGTGTAGGTGAAGGCCCATGACAATTTTTCTCATGTTCACATGCCTCATTAAAATCTAAAAACCATTTAACCTTGCATACATCACATATCCAACGTTTTTGCAACACTTTAGTACTAGTATTAGCACCGGTAGTAGTAGTATTTGCAGTAGTTGTAGTGGGTGGAGGGTCGGTAGTAGTGGTCATTGTATTTATTGAAGGTGCATGTGATATGCTTTCGCTCATAGTAATATTTTGCTATGTTGTCTAGAAAATTGCACAGTGTGGTATATGTTGATTCGATAGTATAACAACCTACGCCTCTCAATGGTACCCTTTGTGTCTCTTACACTACTTTCAATATATAGAGGACTATCGAAACAACTTAATCCACCATCACACTCTCATAACTCATAAGTGTTTGTATGAAACTTATTATTACATAAGGAAATAAACTTCAAATGATAAAAGTTCCAGCTTCGATGAACAAGAAAGAACATACTTGATGCCACCCAAAACTTCACACCACATGAGTTTTGGCACTAAATCCACTGTAATGCCTTCAATATTTGGTGTAGGAGATGAACCAATAGACAAATATGATCTCCTGTACATCAATTATTTATTTCTAATGACAAACTTGGCTAATATTGTCCAGATGCATCATGAATGAACAAGAAAACACCAAAAACACCAATATTGGGCATGTATCAGTATCAGATGGATGGAGATGTAACAGTGGTATGAAATCACAAAGTATCATATATAATGATCATCCAACATTATTTAGGTATATAAGAAGATGATAAACACTCAAAACAAATTTGTAAGGCCTACTAAAACACATTTGAAACCACTTGTTAGCACTTAGTTGTCAAAAACTCAAAAACAAGCTAACAATTTGGTTGTGTACTCATTAGATGCAATCACCAAAACATACAAAAATTGCTCATTCCTCATAGAATGTGTATATAAAAGAACAGTTCTACTACTAGTAACAGTGAGATAGTAATACCCTTTATCCTCTTTTTAACCACATGTAAGAAACTTTTCAATTTCAGAAATATTTGAAATGATCAAGCCATTTTTGATTTGTACGTTTGGGTGGCAACCACTACCTTGTTGTGCTCTATTTTCCTGCCAGTGCTTGTCAAAGCCATCCCATGTATAGTAAGGACTTAAGAGATTTGTGGCCACTTGTTGGCGGTTCTCTTGCCTCAGATTGGGTCAGAGTATTTTCGAAATCGAACCGGCTGTCCAACAATGATGTATCACCTAAACGTGGAGGTATACAACCACTCTCCTTCTTGTATATTAGTAATTCCTTTATGTATATGTATATAAAAGACCAATGGGCACTGTCAGCACCATTGTAGGGCCCTCCATCACACTTTTGTGGCCACTTGTTGGCGGTTCTCTTGCCTCAGATTGGGTCAGAGTATTTTCGAAATCGAACCGGCTGTCCAGCAATGTATCACCTAAACATGGAGGTATACAACCACTCTCCTTCTTGTATATTAGTAATTCCTTGATGTATATGTATATAAAAGACCAATGGACACTGTCAGCACCATTGTAGGGCCCTCCATCACACTTTTGTGGCCACTTGTTGGCGGTTCTCTTGCCTCAGATTGGGTCAGATTTTCGAAATCGAACCGGCTGTCCAGCAATGTATCACCTAAACGTGGAGGTATACAACCACTCTCCTTCTTGTATATTAGTAATTCCTTTATGTATATGTATATAAAAGACCAATGGGCACTGTCAGCACCATTGTAGGGCCCTCCATCACACTTTGTGGCCACTTGTTGGCGGTTCTCTTGCCTCAGATTGGGTCAGAGTATTTTCGAAAACAAACCGGCTGTCCAACAATGTATCACCTAAACGTGGAGGTATACAACCACTCTCCTTCTTGTATATTAGTAATTCCTTTATGTATATGTTATAAGAGACCAATGGAACACATTGAAGCTGACAGAATCGCAGTTTTTCAAGGGAAATCAAGCTGATCGATTCGGATGTGTTTGGGTGCCAAGCACTACCTTTTCGTGCTTTATTTTCCTGCCAGTGCTTGTCAAAGCCATCCCATGTGTAGGTAAGGACTTGGGAATGTCTACTGTAGCATATGCATCACTCATGGTGGAGTTACAACAAGACACCTAGTTACACATCGAAGCCTACAGAATCCCAAATTTTCGAGGGAAATCGAGCTGATTGATTCGTACGTTTGGGTGGCAACCACTACTTGTTGTGCTCTATTTTCCTGCCAGTGCTTGTCAAAGCCATCCCATGTATAGGTAAGGACTTGGGAATGTCTACTGTAGCATATGCATCACTCATGGTGGAGTTACAACAAGACGGCTACACATAAAAGACAAGAGAATCCGACATTTCGGGCGACGATCGATCCGTCTCCTTTGGATGTTTGGGTGTCCGCCACTACCTTCCTGTGCTCTATTTTCCTGTCAGTGCTTGTCAAAGCCATCCCATGTATTGATAAGGACTTGGGGATGTGTACTATATCATATGCATCACTCATGGTGGAGTTACAACAAGACGCCTACACATCAAAGCCTACAGAATCCCAAATTTTCGAGGGAAATCCAGCTGATGGATTCGTACGTTTGGGTGGCAACCACTACCTTGTTGTGCTCTATTTTCCTGCCAGTGCTTGTCAAAGCCATCCCATGTATAGGTAAGGACTTGGGAATGTGTTTGGGAGTGGCTGGCATAACATTGAAAATTCATATGAAACTTCTGTAAGAAGTTTTTGCATTAAGTTTCATTTGAGCATGACATAAAGAGATCCACATCATGAATGTTGCCTCAATATACGTATTGATACTATTGATCGCCGCCATAACTACAGCGTCTGCCTTCATTACTACTGAAAAAAAGGCAGCAAAATCTTTTCTAACCATGACTAATGCCGATCATGTCTTGTGGGATATGTGAGTTGTGCCTATTAATTGTATAATTGTTGATGTATTACATATTGATTTCTAAATTAAATGATTTACGTACATATAACCCCCCTCCTTAAGGCCCGTATCAAATAATGGTGCAAGATGTAGAATCATCCTCTATAAAAAGGGTATCACTAAGCAACAAGTTGACATAATGTCGCCTATGGAATTAGGAGGGCTTAAATCAAAAGAGTATTTAGAAATTTCTCCACAAGGATATATGCCCTGTCTATCGATTCAAAAGAAGGATAATCCATATGGTATCACATCATTAGCCGAAAGTGATACAATTGCTCGATATTTATTATCAGAATATGAACATATTGGTCCATCTTTCTTAATTAACCATCCAAAGTCTAATCAGATTGCTCGATGGCATAATCAGTATCTCACAACTGTACAAGGATGTTTATATAAACCATCATCTCGTTTACCACTTGGTGATTATCCCGATCGTAAAAGTGCCTTGGCAGGTAAGATATATTACATACTATTTTATGTGCATATGCCATACTCTTGTTCTAACATAATGGTTATATTATATACCCGCGTTCTAACTTGTTTATATGTGTGATGATATCTAGCATATCGTAAGAACTTACAAGTAATTGAAGGATTCATGGGTGAGGAAGATACAACTTTTCTCTGCGGTGAAGAGGTTTCATTAGCGGATGCAACTTTATTCCCTTCATTGGTATTTGCAAATTACATGTTGCCAAAGTTTGACAGTGATGTGAACAATCAAGAAGCTCCATTACCTCCTAAACTTGCTAAGTATTTTGATAATTTGCGTAAGAATGATGATGTATTTTCAAAAGTTTACGATGAAATTATGGATGCACTGGTAAACTCCTGGGAGAATAAGAATCATCGATGGGATGCTATCTGGTTGGCTGGTTTACGAGATGAAGCACCAGGCACTTTATTTGATAAGATCATTTCAGGCGACATCCCTGCTACAATTGTTAAACAAGACGACCACATTTTGGCATTCAAAGATATCAATCCCCTAGCACCAGCGCATATTCTGGTTATTCCAAAGGATAGGAATGGGCTAACTGCTTTGAGACAAGCTACTCCAGAGCATACTGATATTCTAGGAAAGTTACTTGTTGCAGCGGGAGAGATTGCAAAGGACGAGTCATTAGGCTTTGGCGATGGCGCAAGGATTGTTATAAACGATGGCAAAGATGGTGGACAAGAAGTGAATCACTTACATGTACATGTGCTTGGCGGTAGACAGATGGAGTCGTCGTTTGGTTGATACAATGCATGGATAATGTTAATGTTAAGGTATTACTTGTTATATGTTATCAGAGATCATTTAGCACGTGTATTATCAAAGACCAATAGCTTGACATTACTCTAGCAAGCAATACTGTGTCAGCTTATCACTTCAGAATTTTTAATATTTACTGGTTGACTTTGCAACGTCTTTCTTTACCTTTGAAGTGTTTTTGGTAACTGTACATGGATCTTCATTGAATGAATCAAGAGTGGAGAGGAAGAAATCCTTTCCACTGACATATACATCATCAGATTTTATAAACTTGTTTTTGATCCACCGAGTTGTCTTAACCGTCTGTTGAAGGAGCTCATCTCTAATCTTGCTATATTGTGTGTCACATATATCTATGTATTCTTTATACCAATCCTGGTTTGAATTTGATTTCATTTTGCCAAAATCATATATAGGACGATTCAACCCAAGGTAGAGTTGCAGGTCGAATTGAAGCTTCAGTCTCCTTTGTTTGTTCTTATCCTTTAATTGCTCATCAATATATAGGAAAACTTTGTAATTGTTCGAAACGATCCTCCTAGGCCAGAAGTGTGTACCATTCTGCATTTCATATGTCTCTTCTTTTGTTAGCGTTACCTTATCAAGTTGCATCAAATATTCTTCATATCGTGCCAATGCTGTAGTAACTACTCTCCAATGTTTTCTACCATTCATTAATTCAAATGGTTTTGGAATTGTTTCTAAGTTTGACATGTTGTACTTGAAATGCTCCCATACACGATAGTTGTAAAAACTTTGAAACCATTTCACTGGATGCCGTAGACCAATTATAAGACGTGCATTATTTGATATCTGTAGTAAGTGTTCAGTTGCACTTGGCAGTCTAACGAAAGCGGGACATTTGATACCACACTTTTGTTTGGAGATTGTTTGTATACTCTCTCGAGAGTATTTTAGTAAATGATTGTTCCATGACCTTTCACCACCTTTCTGATGTAATTGACAAAACTCTGACGACGGCATATATATTTCCGGATGCCTATTTAGCGCATTAAGTAATGTTGTTGTTCCAGTCTTTGGGAATCCATAGATTGCAAAATGAATCGATGGAAGTGTGTTATTCATTCTTTTATCATTATTATCATCATTATCATTAGCTGTATGCTTCTCATACTGTTTTATATGTCTATCTGATAATTCTGTTGTATTATTTGTTTCATTTATTATGACACTACTCAATTGCAATGATCGTGTAGATATAAATGTTGATAATAGTAGTATTGATATTACAGGTAACAAGGTTAAAGCCAATTTTATATTGTATGATGACTTCATATTTTATATTGTATCACCTTCACCTTATTGGTGCATCTCTCAAGGTTTATATTTGTGGTGTAGTTTCTCTTGAAGTTCACCGTATATTATAAAATAGACGCAGCTAGGATACTTTGTCAATCACATATAGATGTGCACATACACTACACATCGTATGGTACATCGGCAATGGCATACTTGAGTACGTGTACCTCTAGCCTATTGAGAGTTACTGTAATGGAATTTAATCGGAACTTAAAATACTTAAAATAGAAGTTTCAAAGAAGCAAGTACATTATTAATATCCACAAGATTGTATATATAAGGCAATATGTTGGGATAGACACTCTAGTAGTATAAGACTGGTACAATTTATAAGTTATACTAGATCAAACACAAAACACCCCTTGTTCTCTAACGACCACCAGTAATCTGTTGTCTCAAAGCCAATATACTCTGTTGCTTATCTGGTGGCAATAACTGTATCTGTTGTGGAGTTAAAGCCATTACCTGTTGCACTAAGTTAGGATCCAAGCCTGCCACACCTGTCGCCGTCGCTTGTGGTTGTTGCTGCATTGTAGGAGGTGCTGCCATAGTAGTTGTTGGGGGTTGCATCATAGGTGGAGGTGGGAAGTTGGGTGCAGCTGCAGTCTGCCGAGCAGCAGCACGTGGATCGGCAGCTCGAGCTCGTGGATCTGATGGCATTGCTGTCATGGCAGGTGGAGGTTGTGCCACTGCTGGAGGAGGCACTGCACCGACACGTGCACGAGGATCTGATGGTATGGCAGTGCCAGGAGGAGGAAGGCCTGGTGCAGTTGTGACCGGAGTTTTGATCATGTCAAGCTGCAATCATGTCAATGTGAAGAGATATATATTTGAGTAAGGATAATGTTAACAATAAACAGAACAATTACACCGAAAGAAGATCATTTTAATATACCACAATATAATAATACATACCTCACTCATACAATATAAAATAGCCTCTGGCAATTGAGGATGTTGAGTCAACACCTTTCGTGCCTCATCTGGATTACTATCAGCAATCTCTTTTAACTTGGCAACAACATCATATAACTCTCCTTTATTCATACTCTTTAAAGACTGTGCAACAGCCTTACTACCAGCAACTCCCGATGACGAGGTAGTAGATGTAGTAGTATTCTCCTTCTTCTCATCTTTCGTACCCAAATCCATACCTAATTGATTTGCCAATGTTTCTAAATGACTTGAATTTGAAAAGTTCACACGTATCTTACGTCCATTAATTTCATATTCATTCATGTTACGAATAGCAGACAACGCGGCCTGTGGATCCTCGAATTCAATAAAGGCAAATCCACGAGGTTTACCCGTTTCATTATCAGTTACCATTCGTACTTTAATAATCCGTCCTAGTTCTGAAAAGGCAGAGTATAACTGTTCTTCAGTTGTATTGAAGGCTAAATTGCCCACGAAGATGTCATGTTTCTGCCCTGATGTGTTGGCTGATGGTGGTTGAGTGGCGAGAGTACCAGTAACCATTGGTTGTTGCAGTGTAGGAGGAGCTTGACCGTAATAACTCATAATGTTATAATATATTTTGATGTACTTATTAGTTATTGTTCCAATAATTTGATACCTTTCCTTTTCTTTTTACCTTTGGTATAAATTGTAAATAGGCTGTGTAAACTTAGATAGGTACTTCTTTGTTCAAATTTAATGTATGTGTTCAATAACTTTTGTATATTTTCACTACCGCCGATTTCTGATGATAAACTTAATGAATTATAACTTCCTTTCTCCCCTAACTACTGCGGTTGTACAATGTGTAAAGTCTATGTATTACTACCCTATCGATTAATAAATACATACAACTTTGTATTGTTCAAGAGGCTGTCAGATACCGCAGGGTCGCTGAGGGTATCCTTTTGCAAAAAAAAAGAAAGAAGTCTATTGACCAATGCGGTACATAGGTAGGAGTACGATATGTCTATTTGATATGAACATAGTACTATAACGGTGGTGTTGTTGTCCATGATCTAGTCTTATATATGCGCAAAAGAAATTTCCCCTTTAATTTACTTTCAGTTAAAATTTTGTATACTTACAACACACTAACACAGACACAACTGTCTGAACCAAATTAGGTATTATAACGGATTGTTCTAATACTTAATACCTATACCTAGCTCAAAGGTTGTATCTATCTAATAGTATAATAATATGAGAAAGTCACGAGGCGGAGATACACCAACCAAACGATCAATCCAACCGTCAATACAACAACAGCCACCACCGAAATCTTATATGCACAAGTTCGGTACAAAAGTAACTCGTATTGCTAGTAAATCGTTACGATTGGGTGGTACCACAGTCGGTATTGTAGCAGTAGCACAGATTGGTTTACACTATTATCAATTAAAACAAGTTGAGGATTTCTTTGGTTCATCCATATCAGATGATGATAACAAGGAGAAATCTTCCAACACGTACAAGAAGCGTGTATTAGTACTGCCATTCGACAACTTGAAAATTATCGAGCAACGTAAAGCAGGTGAAATTGATTTACAACGATTTGCAAATAGAAACAATAAGCAACCAACTATAACAGTCGAGGCGAAACAGTTAGTAGATATCATCAAGAATGCAGCTTCAGATCAAACAATATCAGCATTGGTATGTTATTGATTTGTATACTATACCATTTTGTTCTTATATTTTGTATCATATGCTCACCCATACACATCATATACAATATATACAAACAGTATGCAGATTTTGGTGAGGGCATGAGATATCCAATCGGTATGGCACATATTGAGGAGATTCGGAATGCTGTACAGATATTCAATGAATCACATCGTGTCCATAGGGAACCAAATATGAACCATAATCCAGTATTTGCAATGGTGAGGAATGGCAATCCAAAACCGACGTATGCTTTTGGCCACGGTTTCTCATGGAATGAATACTTTTTGGCAAGTTCATTTTCATATGTTACATTGCAGTCAAGGGGTAATTTAAGTTTGTTTGGAACTGCATCTTCAAATGTGTTTCTTGGGGGAATGTTTGATAAATATGGTATCAAAGCACATGTATTTCGTCATGGAGAGTATAAGAGTGAGTATTATTGTATTGTATGTGTTGTCACTTGAGCCTCCCAACTCAAACTCTATTCTGGCTATCTCACACATATCCATAAACACAGATGCTCCAAGCATCTTTACAGATAAAAAGTATTCAAAGACACATCTTGAATCAGTAAAGTCCATGACATCATCTTTGAATAACACGATATGCACATGCATCAATAACTCTCGTGCTTTGAACTTTGATGATATAATGTGGAGATCAATCTTTGAGTATGGCAGTTTAACGCCTTCAAACGCTACAGAAATCGGTTTGGTTGATTCTACTCCTCCAGTGGAATATCTTTTATCGCTATTGGATGTGAATGAGGAAGAAGTCAAGTTGAAGGCCATTGAGAATCTTCGTGAGGCAATGAAGGAAGCAAAGAAGAAAGCGGTAAAGGAGGGCAAGACTGTTGACAGCGATGAAAAGAAGGCAGAAGATACTAAAAAGATGATCAAAAACGATGAAATGAAGAAGAATGAGATGGATGCATCAGATGAAAACAAGGCTAAAGTTACAGCTAGACAGAAGTTTGAGCAAACGTTTGGAATTAGTGAATGCTTTTCAAAGTTTACTGCCACTGAACAAATATCACTAGCGCAATACAAACAAATGCTCAACAAACGAGAGAAGATTAAGGCCACGCAAAGAAAGGTCAGTAGTATGCTAGGGGCCGATAAAAGCACTGCAGTATCAATGTTATTGGATGGCTTAGGATTACTAGCGTCTGATGAATCGTTGGCCAAAAGAGATAAAGTTGCAGTTGTTACTGTCGATGGACAAATCGATACTTCTCTATCATATGAAATAGTTAGATCTCTTCGACAAATCAAGAGCGATAAGAATGTCAAGTCTGTTGTATTGAGAGTTAACTCACCTGGCGGAAGCGTGGTATCATCAGAGGCAATCCTTGAAGAGATCAAACTATTGGACAAGGTAAGAAGCTGTTACTTTTATGATTGAATGATATACGACCACTCTGAACATCCAACACATATACCCGCCATACAGCCTGTAATTTGCAGTATGTCCAATTCAGCAGCGAGCGGAGGATATTATGTTGCCATGAACTCAGAGAAGATATTTGCAAACCCCACAACGCTCACCGGTTCAATAGGTGTATTTGGCATCAAGCTCGATGCAAGCAAAATGGCTGCTAGCTATGGTATCTACGGTGATTCACACCCTTATGATAGTCATGCTACCGCCACCAATCCTTTAACGCCACTGACTACCAACACCAAGAAGAATATTGCTCGTCAGGTGTTAAAATATTATGACTACTTCAAGGGTATTGTAGGGGCTAATAGAGCTCTCTCTTTGGAAGAAGTCGAGAAGGTAGCACAAGGGAAAGTCTGGACTGGTGAGCAGGCAAAAGAAGTAGGACTAGTAGATGAATTGGGAGGACTAGATAGGGCAATATCATATGCAAAGACAACTCACGCTGAAACAGAACAGATTGATGTAGAATATTGGCCAAAGAGAAGGTTCAAGCTGAAAGATTTGGTTCTTAATTTCTTCTCTGCTAGATTAGAGGTCGAGTCGAGTCAATCGTCATTAATTGAACAACTGTTGAATGAGGCAGCTGATCTTAGTTTTTCAGAGAAGACACACTTTTTAATGGCAATGGATGATAAGTCAGCATTAGATATGATCATAGGGAGAGGGAAATGATGAGTTTATGTTCTGAGAGTCGAGAGGCACATCATAAAGACCATCCATGCTGAGGATGTACATGTTGTACTTATACATGTACATTTGCGATGTTAAGTTACTCTTGATTTCAATGTAATGTACATAAAGTAAGTTAACGGGTCTCTCTTCAATCAAAATAAACATATATGACACTGAACTCTTCACATGTCTTCACTCGTTACTCATAATATCTTCCCTTTTAATCAAATGATGTTGTTTCTCCTTTACCTTTGGCACTATGAGCACCTTTGCTTGAACTTTTCCCACTCTTCCCAGATGATATTGGCTCTAGAGGCTTATCCATGGTTGTGTCGAGAGACACATTCCAATGCAGATCTAAACTTGACACAACAAAGCGTTGTGTTGAAAGATCATACTCCCGTCTTAAATCATCGTTGTCATGGTCTAGGCATTTGGCTGATTTGCTCGACTTTGAGGAAGACCAACTAGATTCTTTTCCTACTGACTTCGTCGATTCTCCTTTAGCCTTTCCTGATTTAGTTTCCCCCTTGAGTAGAGTTCGATGAGTAGCCTTTGCCGACTTACTACTACCGCAGATACTTGTCGTTGAAGGGTGATGTTTAGGGATTACAACAACAGAGCAGGTAACAGATCCAACGTTGCCGATCTCATCAGTGGCTGATACCTCTATATCATATACTCTCGTCAATTCAACCTCTTCATCTTCGTCAATTTCGATTATTTCTGGTTCACAGAGCACAGATTCACCCCTCTCATCGCGACAGGTATATGGGGCTAAGAATACCTTAGCACGATGTACCTTGTTGACGGGTGATCCTAGATTTTCTGTTTCGACAGTTTCAACCATCCGAACCTTCCCATATTCAATCTCATTGCTTGTAACCTTTACACTGACTGGAAGGGGTGGTGGATCAGGATTCTCGTCCTGCAAAGTTGACGGAGATAATGAGTTGGCATTATAGAACAAATGATCAAGAACAAAAAGGGATCTTTCAACTCACACTAACATTATAATGAAACTGAACGTTAACGAGCGGAGACTCGTCTGATATATGCAACGGATCATCTCGTCCACCACTAGGATATGGAGGTGTACTATTACAACACTGAACAAAGTCAGGATCAAGAACATGGAATATATCTTGTCGTTTATCAAATCCGCATGTCACAACCTTTGAGTTTGCATATCATGTGAGCAAAATAGTGATAGTAATATGGAAGTGCATATCATATGAGCATATACAATAGCACACACTACTCACAGGAGCAATATCATCGATAATGAATTCGAATGTTCGATTCGTCTCATACTTTGCTTTCTTTTCGCCAGGTTCTGGCGTTTCATCCTTACATATAGGATCAAAGACTGTAACCTCCCTCTCAAACAGTCGAATGTCGGCCGCCCCTACTGATGTTGCTTCTCCAATCTCAACCGTAAGACTGTTTACACAGTCATCGGAAGCCTCAATGTTGTATTGGAACCATTTTTCTGATTCTTCCTTCGACTTGAAACCGAGTTTAGGAATATCATTCCTCAGTTCAATCGTTGGCGGTACTTGATCTTCGGCGCATTCATCCTATGGTTGTAAGTTAAGTAGAAAGAGAAGATGTACTTGTCAGAACAGATTGATACACAAAACACTTTGTTCTGTAACACTCACAACTCGTTTCGTGGTATTCTTTGAAGTAATCACACTATTGCAATTATTATCAAGTCCGTCGCATCCCTGTCCGATGAATACTGTGTTCTCCTGTTGTTCAGGTGTGAAGGGACATGCTATGAACTGAGCATACGCTCCTGTCTCACGCACAGCCTCTTGTATGGCAACGTCTGTATCCAGATCGCATTGAGCAAGATCGGTGTCAATCTTATTAATCTGTCGTTGTAATAAAAGTATATCTTCTTGTGCTGCCGTAACTGCAGGCCATTCTGCGCCTGTTAAAGGAAGGCCAGTGAAATAAACTCCCTCCGCTGCAATAAGTACTTCTTGTGCGGTTGCAAGCTCAATCAAGAGTGCGGTCTTACTCTGCAGAGTGGAGGCTTGAGAAAACAGAGATGTATTCTTCTGAAATCAGACTATTATGTGTACACAGTGGAAAATTTATGAAATGCAATCACTTACCACACTTCTCTTCAGGGGCATCCAGTACGAAGTCAATGGTAGGACAAAGTAAGTCAATATTTTCATGAATATCTGTTTTCAGTAGTAGAAGTGTATCTAGAAGATCTTCATAGTGTTGACGCTGGCCAACTTTCAACTCTTCATTAGTCACTAGCTCATCTTGAACACTTTTGATTTTGTCAGACAATTCCTGAAGATATGACGTCCCACTATCATCACGACATATAATGTCTGAGATGTCATTATTCATATCACTAGAGTAGTGTAAGTCTTGATTTCTTTCAATGATTGAACTTGTCTTAACACTATCAGTTGGACTCAATGTCGATTCATCTATCCATGTAGGAGATAATGTAGGCATATCTGACAGTCCTACTGCATTTGTATACATCTCTTTCATCTCTTTAATAATGCCGCCAGCAATACCTTCTACCTTGATCGAATGCTGAGCTATCGACTCTTGCTGCTTTGTTTCTTCAACACTCTCCCCTAAATCATCTTCATCTTCATTATGATGACGCTTAGTACGCTGATTAGTATTATCGTTGCCGATGATAGTACGATCCTTATTCAATCTACTATGTTCTCCCTTCTGATGATGTCGTCGTGTTAGTAATAACGACCGTCTTTCCATATCATCACTCTGTTGCAAATCTGCTACATTTGCAACCTGTGCTAGTGCTGATGGAGTTAGTAGTATTGCTAATACTGTTGTGAATATTTGCATTGTAAGGTAATGTTTTGTCGATTTTAAATATGAAATATGATATAAATTTTATGAATGATATAGTCAGTAATTTTGTGTTTAGCTGTCTATGCTTATCCTTCTTCGATATATGAACTAATGAGGACTTTACACGCTAGGTAATGAATTGTATTGAATGATAGTAGTAAGTGCTATATTTGTCTCGAGAGTGAGAGCAAAGATGAGACTAACATGGATGTGAGTAAGACATACAACAGGAACAGGAGAGGTAAAATGGCGATTCAACGGTCGTAAGTGGACCATCACACTATCAGTAGATTATCTGTATTATACATAGTGTACGATACAATATACACACCCTTATATTTTAAGTTAGTGTTACACTGGTAAACCTCATCTCCACCGTACAAAGTTGATTGTTATGTTAGTCCAATAACCAGGCAACCGCACACAAATATAAGTTCCTTGATCCCCCCTAGAATACAAATCTAAACTAAATATATTCTAGTTATGTTGTACAGTTTTTGGTCGTCACCTTTTAATACACCTCAAGAGACTAAGCTCTTCTTTTTTGTGGGCGGTTTTGACTAAGTCAATCTATTTAGTTAGAAGTAGCTACACAACACCTCAAGACATCCAGCTTAAAGATCACCACGAGCCTCGGCCTCAGCACGCTCCTGCATAATATTCTTCTTGATACCACGTCCCTTGGGTAAAGAAACTTGGATGTGATCACCATCACCAATTACAAAGACATTACTTTGACGTGTGGCAAAGGTATTTCCCTTCTTATCCTTGACGGTAACAATGGAGAATGATCCATCGTGCTTCTCGAGGTGGACAAGTGTTCCGACACGTCCGGCATTGTGTCCCTTGGTTACCATAACACTGGCACCCATTTCAAACTTGTAGATATCAGACATCTTGCCATTGGCGATGGTAACACGTACGGTATCATTGACGGCAACACTGGGATCGGGATAACGGAGAGTACGTCCATCATGTGTCACGGCAACAGGAACCTTCTTGGCAGTAACATATACCTTCTGGATACGGCATAACTTGTAGCTGGCCTCATCCTTCTCTACACGATGGAGGACGAATCGTCCCTTGGTATCATATAATAGACGGAAACGATCACCACTCTTCTCAAGCTCAACAATATCCATGAAACCGGCGGGGTAGTTGTAATCAGTACGAACCTTACCGTCAATCTTGACACAACGTTCCATACAGATCTGTTGACATTCCTTACCAGTTAAGGCATACTTGAGGCGTTCACGTAAGATGATTGCAACAGGAAGACATTCACGTTGCTTGTGTGGACCGGCGGAGGGCTTGGGAGCCCAAACTCCGGCCATCTTGGCCATATTCCAATGCTTGGGGGCATTGAGGCGCTTAAGGTGCTTCTTTGGTCCGCGAACTCCCATGGTTTATATTAATTGTAATAGAGGGTGATTGATAGGATAATTATGAGGTGTGGTGAATTGAGGGTGAATGAAAAATGTGCGTGTTGGAAATGCCTACGTGTGGAATATAATGCCCTTCTTATAAGATGACGGGCAAAGGACAGCCCTTCAGTAAGAGAGGTAAGGCCTGTTCATAGTAAGGATATCGTATTTAAGGATACACCGTATCTTTTGGGTGCAAAGATTTTTTTAGGAGAAGAGAGAGTAATTGTTTGACTTAAGACATTCAACTAGGTATGTGGCTCTTTGCAACAACTATTGTGGCGGCATCCATTGCATCATCGGCGGCGGCTGATGTTTGTGATGTATTAACGGTTGAAACACCTGAATATATTCCATCTCCTCAAGTAATCTCGAATGCACTCCATCATATCAACACGAATGTAAGTTGACATCATGAGACATACTTGTTTCTATACTCAGTTGTTGTACTCAGTTGTACTAATTTCATATCTCTATTGTAAACATACTTATATGAAAGCTTATACAATCATCATGCTTTGAAGGGTTTACTCTTTCAAGAATCACCTGGACGATTGAACCAACTACCGATGGCACCAACACTACATCTGTGTACACATATCCACCTAATATTGGTAGTCTTAAAACAGCTGATTTTAATAAGGAGTATTGTGAAGGTTTCGAGCTTGACATGGGTGCTATTGACAATACTACGGATGAAATTGCAATCTTGATTCAGACACCAAGTAATTCATTAGATTATGTTGAGGTGAGACAAGGAATGCCATTTTATGTCAATGTTATTGACGGGTTTACTGCCCTTAGATCTCTTAGTGTTTGGGGAGCAAGTGCCTGTGAATATTACGATGGCTGTGTACAGTGTAATACTTTGTTTAGCTCTAATGATATCAAAGATATTGGTCCAAAAGTTGTAGCCGACTTGAGTAGTGTTGATTTGTACAAGGAGTTAGAATATGAAAATGAAACTGTTGCCTTCACCGATCCAGTGAACATCCGTACATGGGGGGTAGAAAGTATCTACGATTTAACAGTCATTCTACCTTCCAATGATGAAGGTGTCGGCGTACAAATGGCACTTAAAGGTGCTAATGCAAATGTACACATAAAGGGCCACATCAAATGTGATAATGATGAAGAAGTTGTTCCATCATTCTTCGAATATACAAATGAGAATTATTGTACCTTGCGAGGATCAGATGCAAGCGGCTGCAAAGATTGTTTTAACTCCCTCACTATTGATGGATCCATTTCCGGTTACTTTAACACTAGTGGTACTATGTCGGCTGATAATGAATATGAGCTCAAAGTTGATATCTCAGAAGACGATGGGTGTACCCACATCATTTGGGAATTAAATCCATATGAGAGTATGCCTGCCCCAAGCACATCACTGGTTTGTACTGACGGAGCTGAGGCAGACGCTTCGGTCGATACATCACGACTACCGTGCATTGCAGACACTGGTTCGGTAGACTGTGGTTCATCACCATATGGATATGAAGGTTGTTTCTGCAAGGTACCCTTTGATGGAATGGGCAAGTACTGCCCAGCTATCACTTCAGAAGCAACTGTTATTTCTCTTTTGATGTTTTGGGCCTCCTCAAGCTTTGCAGCTCTGGCAGTTTTCTATTTGTGATTGTGGGCGACTTAGAATGGTAGTGTTGCTCGGACTTGCGTGACTAGAGATTATGTTTATTGTTGTTGTAGTTAAATACTAAAGAAATAACTGCTTACAGTGTATTGTAAACTCATTTTGAGTACATCATAACTAATATAGTTGGTCTGTCTACGAGTAAGCTTCATCTACTTTAGATCAAAATCAAAAGACAGATTGTTCCTCCTCCACGTCTGGCTCGTCTAGCCTATCCATTGCTGCCTTAATCAAGTTGTTGTCCTTTGGATCGAGATCCAATGCTGTCAAGAAACACCTCATTGCCTTGGCAGGCTGACCAAGTCGTTTGTGCACCTTACCCATATTGAAATGAACCGAAGCCTCCTTTGGCGCTGCCGATCGTACCTTCTCCAGCTCGATTAGTGCATCTTCTGGACGGTCAAGTGTCATGAAGATTGTTGCACGTTGATAATGTGCTTGAGGATTGCGTGGATCTAAACGGAAGGCACCCGCAAGTGTGTCAAGTGCTTCCATCGTCTTCCCATTTTGATGCTGTGCCATACCAAGATGACAATGCAATACTGAACTTTGACCATTGATATCCAATGCACGTTGGAAGTGATACTCGGCCAAGTCAAATTTCTCTTGACGGAAGTAAATCGCTCCAAGGCCGTACCATGCATTGTAATGACGAGAATCTACCCTAATTGCATCACGGTAACAAGATATTGCCTTCTCAAAGTCCTCATTTGATGTGAATTCATGACCACAGAGTGTGTGTGCATATGTGTATGCTGGGTTTAGCTGGATAGATCTTCGGAAGAATGTGATTGCCGTCTCATGCTCCTTTTGTAACGAGAAGCAATTACCCACCACAAACCAAGCCTCTGGTGCCATCCTATCAAAGTCAACCGCTTGTTGAGCAAGATCAGATAACTCTACTTCCTTCTTGAGTTGCCATAGTGTAGTTGATAGAATATCCAATCCCTTGATACGATGAGGATCAACCTTTTGCATAGTCTTGAGCGCACGCTCGGCGTTTTGATAGTCACTCATCTCAAAGTATGCCTTTCCAATCTGATGCTGAACCCAACCAGTATTAACTTGTTCGGGTGGAAGCTCTCGGAATAGTTCTAATGCATCCTGAGAATGATACTGTATGAGAAGAGTAGAGTATATGTAATATGTGTTAGTGTTGAAATGAATGTGTCACACACCACCGATAGGAGATACCCCTTGTAGCCTCAGTAATTGCAAAATATAGATATGGCATCAACATGTTAATGTATAAAAATTTGAGTAGGATATACTTCTGAGGAGGCTCGATCTACATTCATCATTGGCTAAATTGGAGTATCTTCATTCTCTTTCTTTCCGTCTATCATGTGCACCTATAAATATGCACATATCATCTACACAAATATTCAACTTACCTGACACAAATACTTGTATGCAGCACCAATACCACACAATAATTCCAAAATTTTACCAACATGTTCATTCTCAGTAATAGCATCCAATTCAAGGACAAGATCTTTACCACCATTGCCAGCTGTTTTATTACCCACTTCATTATTATTAGTATCATCCTCTTCGGAACTAGTTTGTGTCATCTCCTCTTTCGCCCTTTCCTCCTTCTTTGGTGATTTCTTCCGTGAGGATATAACATCTGCATTATCTTCTTCTTCGGTTGTAGTGAATAAGGCGCGTTTCTCACCTTTGACTGTTGATACTCCTGCATGGAAGGGAACTGATTCAGCAGTGCTTGGTTGTTGCTGTGCAGGAGTTGTTGTTGTTGATGATGATAGTTCAATGTGAGGAGTTGATGAGAATGTCAATTCATTAGCAAATCGTGCCACTTTCCGTTGTGAGGTAGGATGACGACGATGATTCGTTGATTCTGGACTTGGTTCATACGTTAATCCAGCGACGACACGTCGTGCCCGATCTAATACTTGATTGGCATATCCAATTGCTGCTGAATCATTTAGGTTATTATTATTTCCTGGTGTTTTGGCATTTGTTGATGGAGCTGCAGGCGTTTCTCCAGTTGTTGGAAGTCCTGGCGTAGCAGCAAATAGATTATTTTGTGGTAGTCCATCTCCCGTCTTTCGACTACGTGTACGAGGAGCAATTGTTGATGCGGTAGCTGGTAAATGAAAGTTAACTGCTGTACCTCCTCCTTGTTGCTGTCGGGTCTGTTGAGTCTGCGGTTGTTGTTTCTGTTGCGATTCCGTATCAATATTCATCTTACCAAATCCAGTATATGGAGTGGAGGGTGTACCAATACGACCTAATTGAAAGCTACCCATGGTAGATTGCTGTCCTTGAGTTGTATTCATACCTCCTACCAAACCATTATTTCCACCAGTACGCATAAATCCATGATCCAACATATCATTCATCATACCATATCGAGGACTCAATACCGGTGAATCAACACCAAAGATTAAATTTGGATCATCCGCCTCATCGGCCATACCCTTTGATCCACCCAATTCACAAAGCGCTTCATAACTAGTCCATAGAAATGGATCAAGTTTTAATGACAGCCGATAATAATCTATTGCACGTTTACGTCGATTCGTATGACGACATATATTCCCTAATAGATGTAATCCCGCTGCTCCGTTGGCTATTGGACATACTGCATTACTACTACTTGACTGTTGTACAATCCAAGCATCCATAACCTCAATACGATTATCACTAGTAATAATCACGCCATTTAATGTTGGTTTACCATTTTTCTTAATTATTGATTTATTAAATAATGTACGTGTATATTTTAGTATTGTTTCCTCGGACTCGTTGTATAAATTTAAATCATAATTACATTTAGCTAATAGGTAGCGTGTTGAACTTTTGATATTTTCAAGCTCTGCATCAACCTCATCATTGCTGGTAGTATTAGCGGTAGAGTAATCATTCCTATCTAGCCAATTGTCAACTAATAATCCTCGTGCATACTTGACATTACCATTACGATAATAACAATATGCTAATAAATATAACGAATTTAAACTACTTGAACTTGATGTACCACCAGTACCGGTAGTTGATGCATAATATTTTTCAGCTAAGAATATTGCATTATCATATAGTAGTAAATTTAAATATGTTTGGATTAATTTTGTATATACTTGTTCTTCTCCTCCTGATGGGGAGGAGGTCGTAGTTTGTTGCATGGTTTGTAGTGATGAGTAGGTAGGGTCCTTATTGTGGTTCACTTCATTTATGATGGGCTTCATTTTGCTTTTTATGAGAGTTCCATAACCTTCTTTCGTATCCAGTCCGCGTGTTATCGTAGTACGTGAATGTGGTATCCTCACAATTTGCCCCAAAAGAAAAAAACAGGAGCCAATGACGATGTGGTTTTATGCAGCGCAACTGCTTGCAGTTGTAATATTCTAAATTCTAAAAGATATATCATATCTTCCTCATAATACCAGCCTTTATATAGCTAAGTATATATAACTCTACTCTATTATGACAGTCAAAGCAACTCGTAGTCTCAGCTCGTTCGGTGTTTCCCCAGTGGATGACGATAAAAGGTGCGTCGTTCATTCGATTATTTGGTTGAGAAAAATACTTAATGTATGCATTGCAATAAAAACATGCAAAACAATATATCTAACATATTAATGCTCGACTAACTCTATGAAACTCGACTCATCATCTAAACTATACTAACGACGCAGAGATGGTGAATATGAAGTAAAGATATCACCCACAGTACCAAAGTCCATCGCTGATATGTGGGATTCTCTAACACCCGATGTTCGTGCTGCATTAATCGCCTCGGAACTAAAAGGTGATGATAACATGTTACTACTTAAGCCAGCACAGTCAGGCTGTACGACACCAACGATTATGTCTCGCTCAACATCGTCTGTTAGTTTCTTTAATGATCAGAATTCATCTACATTGTCGGATAGCAATTTAAGCTCAAAAGGTAGTGAAATTGATAATGGAGTTAAGCATGAGAAGTGTCCAGTATCTGGTGCCGATGTTACATTAACACCATTAGAACGTGCCCCGTCCAACGTCTTTGCATTCACTAAAACACACACTACTGAGAATTCATCAGTCGTTAAACAATCCTCGGCAACTGTAACAACTACAACAAAGGTTGTTTCCACGTCCCGTGGATGGCGTAATATCTTCTCATTACCAATATCCTATGATGTTAATATGATACCATTTGGGACATTATTTGATCCAGTTAATACCGCATTGTTAAATGCCACCGGCGTTCATCCTGAGGGATATAATACACGATTTGCAGTTGTGGATTCGGAAGTTGAAAAGTTATATGGTAATAAGATTATGGAATATTTTAAAGTTAAGGGTATTGAATTGACAATGTGTGTTATTGATGGTGGTGAGGCTGATAAGAGGCCAAAGGTATGTTTTGTTTCTTTTCTATTCCGATATGAAACAATTATATCTCAGTTCATCTATTGACATCTGACACATCTTGTGCACTTTTCTTCCCTATTCATATACATAGGCTGTTGATACCATTCTTGATGATCTATGTGCCTACAAACTTCGTCGTCGTGAACCATTCCTTGCCATTGGTGGAGGATGTGTTCTAGATATTGCCGGTATGGCAGCTTGCTTATACCGTCGTGGCGTACCCTTCGTTCGTGTCCCAACAACTCTCCTTGCCATTGTTGATGCTAGTGTCGGTGTGAAGAATGGTGTTGATTACTGCTGTGGTAAGACAGATGAATCATATAAGAATCGTGTTGGTTCATTTTACGCTCCCTCGGCATGTTTGTTAGATCCTGCATTCATTGCCTCACAGGATGCAAGGAATATATCGAATGGCTTTGGTGAGATTATCAAGTTGGCATTAGTTCGATCAGTTGATTTGTTCGAATTGTTAGAGGCACATGGAAAGACTCTCGTTGATACTAGATTTGAAGACGAGGCATTGAAACAATCTGGTGTGAGCAGTCGTATCATTGATGTTTCTATCCAAATCATGTTGGAAGAGTTGGGTCCTAATCTTTGGGAGTCGAAACTAGATCGTTGTGTCGACTATGGTGAGTGATTATATTGTATTGTGTTATGAATATACAAGTGTATGTGTCTAACTTTTCTTGTTTCTCCCCTTCTTCTTTCAGGACATACATTCTCAAAACTGTTGGAGATGGTCCCTGGTGCCGATATCATGCATGGTGAGGCTGTCAACGTTGACGGCTTCTTCTGTGTAGTTCTTAGTTACCTACGTGGCTACATTACCATGGATACCGTCAATCGTATCCTTGCATGTATGAAGACACTGAATTTGCCAACGAACTCCAAAGATCTCGATCTTGAATTAGCCTGGCAAAGTTGTTTGGATGCTGTTGAGCATCGTCATGGCGAGCAGCGCATACCTCTCATTACTGAGATTGGCGAGAGTATCTGTGTGAGTGATATCACAAAAGACGAGCTCACAAGAGCTTTGGAATTGATGAAAACATTTGATCATATCTACTAAATATGATTGTATGCAAGTTGTGTATTATGTATATAGAGAAGTGGACAAGATATAATATGTCCGAGGCTATTATGTGGGTGAGCTAAACTTTTGATGCACCGAATGATTTGGGGTAAGAAGAAATGGTACAAGATTGATAAAACCAAGTGCTGGTATTCAATCTTAAGAACGAATGCAAATGTGAATACTGAACAAAGCGGCAGCTACGAAGTGATCGAGAGCCTTCATGCGGAAGGCAAGAATGTTCACGCAGTTTCAATTGAATAAAGTCATGTCAATGGGGTAATAGTTGATGTAAATGTTAAATAGAAGAAAAGTATTCAACACAGTCATCTTTTTAGTGTTATTAATTAATGCCCTGGCTTGCTACTTTCTCATAACTCATCATCAACTTGGGTGCACCGTCGCCAAATCGCCAAATATTTAGTCGCAATTCACAAGAAAAAGCAATCTTGTATTTACGTTCATTGGCATTTATTTCTCTTGACGGTGAACGTTAACTACAATAATACAACTCCTCTTGCCTAATACTCTACCACTCATAAATTAATAGCAATATCCATATCTCTTGCGGGGTTGCTGATAATTTGCTTTATTAGGTACAAAATTATTGATTGCAATAAAAACTGAACATATCATATACACCAACACAATATTATAGACCAACAATAATAATGACAATAATGAGGAGCCTACTATTACCTCTCCTATCTCTTCTTACATCAGCTACTGCAAAGGTACACTCCATTGAAACAGGACAAGGACCTCGCTCCGTATATCCAATTAATGAACGATATCTTGCCGTGGCCGACTCATCCGTCGATACACTCCTTATTGTCGATGGTAACTCTGGCGGTGCAGTAGTTGGACACTTTGTTCTACACAAGGACACTCTTGACTCTAATCCAAAATCATGGTTAAACCCTGCAAGCATTGCATCATGTGACGACTGTCAACATATCTTCGTATCAAACAACTCCATGCTATTCGCCATCGCGTTAGACAAACCATTATTACAAATGGCACAATCTCACGACTTTTCAAGTTTAACAAAAAGTACAGTCCGTCCATTCTGGCCAGATAATTGGAATGAGAAGTATCGTGGCGATGGATTGTTACGTCAGGTTTCTGTTGCGCATGACGGATCATCGGCATATTTGGCACATGCCACCGGTGGTGTATTTTCCTTTGACCCTCTAGAACCTACAAATGCCAATCGTAAGGCCAAGCATGTAATTCATACAGGCGATGCAGATATTGGTGAGGGTATCAATGCCCTACATCATACGTCATCACTTAAGAATTTAGTTATTACACGTGATAAGTATGTACATATTGCTAAGATTCAAGATGATGATGGTAATAATCCATTGGAGGATGGTAAGGCACGTGCATACACTTTAGCGTTGGATTATCATTGCGATAAGTTGTATGATGGTAAGGAAATGACATTTATGGATACGGTGGTTATTAATGAGTATGCATTTGTTATGGGACATCCTAAACATTCTGATGAGGCGAAGCATAATGGGGTATCAATTTACCGATTAACTTGGTATGATGATGATGAGGCTTGGCATGATTGTGTCCAAGTTGCCGGTGATGGGCTTAAGGAGGCTCAATGGATTGACGGTTCAGGACGTGAATCACGGTTCTCGGCCACTCCTACTGATATGGCCGTCTTACCCACCATGGATTCACATACAGTTATTGTTGCTGATACGGATAACCGTGCCATCCGATATGTCGATGTTACCATCCCCGTGACTACTCATAATGATATTGATAAGGTCCGCGTTTCCTCCATTGCATACAATGAAGATTTATACCAAGTATTGTACTCCGATGAAGATCCTTGGACAGGATTAACACCCGAGACCGTCATGACCCAAGATGGTAAGAGTTATTACCACTCTGGTAAGGATAGTATCTACTCCATGAACTTTGGTTCAGCCCAAGATGAATGTGGACGTGTTGGAATTGGTCGTATCTGTACTTTACCGGAGATCCGTGCCCGATTTGCTCGTGGTCAGTATCCCACCATTTCCGGAGATGATACCGATTGGACTACCGTATGGACAGCTCAGCAATGTACGGGATGTCATCTTGAAGATCCTGGCAAGTGTCCACTGGAAGATTCGAGTACATCATGGGGATCAAACTTTAAAATGATTGCCGTATTCAACCCCTCAAAGGGATTACAAACACAGTGTGTCCATATCGATCGACCCGTGGATACCTTCTCCATGTGTTGTGGAGTAGGTGGACCAGCCGTGCTTGATGCTGCAGCCTCAAGTGCCCAAGCTGAACAGGCCAAGAAGGCTGCCGGTATTTCATTCGGTGTTATCATTCCACTATTGGTATTGGCCGTTGCCGGATATGCAGTTTACATGAGAAAGAAGGCCAAGCCAGCTTGGTGGCCCAAGTTCTTGAGGAATGATCAACGTGAGGATACTGGACATGCTCCCCACCGTGAGGTTGATTTAAGGGGACGTGATTACATCTAAAAGAGAAGTGAAGAGAACTTGTATTGGATCCTACCCAACATTGAGTTTGTATTTATCTCGATAGAATGTTGGCTAGTTGATTGACCAGTGAATATTTGTAGAAAACTAAGGGTACTAGAGTGTGTAAATAAAGATAGAAGAAATTATTGACTAACACTGTTGAATATCAAACCTATTAACCTGTTGAATATTACAACTTATACCTTACATTTACCGTATAAAATCACTACACATACAATAACAAACTAGCTTTCTTCAATATTTACATTATTCCACATTATTTTGTCTCTTTATTCATCTTCATCTTCTTTTGATGCCTTTTCAATATCTTTTAATGCTTCTCTCAGTTCATCAATATCAGGCGAATATAACTTTCGAACATCATTCAACACCTCTACACCCTCATCAGTTAATGCCAATTCTTCTAATAATTCCGAATAGGCTATTGATGCTAGGTTAACTGCAACTTTCGCGTCTTCCAAGTCTGATGTTAATTCTTCCTTTTCAGTTTCTGGATTCTCAACCTCTATACAATCTTGTATACATAATCTTGCTGTATTTGTCAATTCCTATATTATTCCATTATTATTAATATGATATGTGGGAAGGAGAGAATTGAGAATAATATTGAGTTAGTATTCGTATGCATTATAAGAACAAAAATAAGAGTGCACCATAATTTCCCACCATCAACTACAAAACTAGCGTACCTTCATTGAACTTATCCGATGCTCTAATTCCTCTGACGTCGTTATACCCAGAGTTAATGGTTTTTCGTCCAACTGTAAACAAGGTACCGAACTAGACCTTGATTGTCTATCTATCAGTGGTGAGGCAATACCCAATTTAGAACTTGACGATGATGACAACCGAAGTGGCGATTTGCCAATCATTGATGTTGCAATTCTTCTCATTGCCATATTGATATATTTTAATAATACTCTTAATGAAGATGTTTAGATACTTATTGCAATTCTTCTTTTGTTATTAGGACCTCTCTTCTATTGCCGTATCTTATGCATCACATACCATATCCCTACTCTTTTTTATAGCTTCCGATTTTTCGGAAGCTATCATACAAAACTACGTAAAATTTCTACATAGGCCAAGCTTCCGGCGTAGCTTCCGATTTTACTTAGTAAAATCCCCTAACAAACCCAAAATGGCAGTTGTAACAAACCTATAGGGAAATTATTTCTCGTCGCCTAAATTTTACCTACGATAGTGTTTTAGAAAGCTCTTATCAATACAAATTTAATAATATATTTATAAATATATTTATCCGTTCACTTCACTTTCAATATTTGATGCCAATATCACATCGCTCCACACAACGTTTCAGCCTCCAATTAGAGCAGCCCTGGACAACCGTTTCTTGCATTGTAGCTTCCGACAAGCTTCCGAAAACTGGTTATGAGTACACTAGTGCCGGATTGCATAGCTTCCGAAATCGGAAGCTAAAAAAGAGTAGGGTGATATACAGTCTCAACACAAACAGATTTCTGATTTGAAAATATTTTGTACCCGAGTAAAGAGGTTTCATATCATGAAAACCTACAAATAAACTTGCTTACTGACTACATACTGACGCTGATAACTTCCTATCTACTATCTTCCTTCCTTTATCATGTATAGATTACTCCTATCCATCATAACGCTACTTGCTACGGCCTCATCATGTATGGGGTTTGCCCCAGTTCATTCATCATCGGCGGTGAAGACATTGGTATCCTCTACAACACATAATAATAATTTGCATGCATTACCAATCGACATGATAGATGTAATAAATAATATAGGGGATATGTCTACTACACCAGATCCAGCAGCTATTGAGATGATGACATCTTCATCATCTATGTTACTTTCAGAGACAGAAGCTTGGGTTCAACCTTTATCATTTGTATTAGGGAAAGTCCGAGACTGTGTTGTTTTGTTTTGTGTTATGGTGTGTTCGATATGTACCATATGAAGACTCGGCCATTCGATACTTCATTTGAACTTAGTTTGCCTTTATGAAATTACCTTTGCAAGCAGCATGTACTAACTATGTTGCAATCACTTCTCTTTCCTCTTCATTAACTATGAAACCTGCGTCTTCCAGCCCTTTCCTAAATTTCTTTAGTTTTGCTATGGTGAGTTAGTAGTTTGCTGACTTAATATAGACATGTTCTTCATACTCGTATTCTCACCTTTATATGGCCCAACTAACGACAAACCCATATATCAATAGTTATGCCGCATTGTATTATCTTGGTATCCAAACTTCAATATTAATGAATTACCATACTCAATTGTTGTTTGGCCAACAGAACCATTACTTCGTCTTGTGAGGGGATCAGTACCACCCGCATTTGGTGTTGACATTACACCGGTTGTTTGGTTAGGAATATTCTCATTTATGAATGAGATATTGTTGGGACAACAGGGATTATTGACTATGAAGATGAAGTATGGTATCTAATACAGAATGTTATATACCAATGGGCTACGGAGCGAATGACTTAATCCTACTGTCCAGGTATGAAACGGAATGATAATAGATCATGGCAGATGTATGAAAAAGACAGCGGAGCTATGGAATGAACATCTACATCAAGCAATAGAGTAACTACATCATTGATATATAACAAGTAGTTGATCGAGAATAAACATTTGAATCGTTTCTTCATGTTTTAATACATGTTCTTATCTTTATTAGCACGATAAGAACTTTCATTTCATTGCTTTTTTGATTATCAGGCTTTGGAATAACGACCCCATTTCATTGATTACCAAGATGTTTACATCCCCAACTTGCTCAAGAAAAGGATACCTTATCATAGTCAACTTAGTTCAACTTAGGCATAAACGACCCCATGATATTGTAATACATTTCTTTCCTCTTAGCATATCTCTTCTCTTGAGTACCAGCATCTAAACTCCAAATCTTTCCCTTATTAACACAAAGTTGTAACAATTGATGCGTCCCGTCATCTAAAGCAAAATCAAAAAGGTAGAATAGGACTCCATCTGTTTGACGTTCAATAGCAGCAATTAATTTGGCATTTCTCTTGGCAGCAAGGCTAGCTCCAACTTCATCAACTGGTCCAAGGATATCACTGCATTATTTCGATATCAATTTGCAAATGATTGTTTGGATACCAATTTGTATAATTTATTTTCCATTGCAAGGTAGAGAAAAAAGCAGACAAAGTTTAGAGTTTGCCTTGGCAAATTTGCAATACATACACAAGTACACAACCATATATATTATACAAACACACAATAACTCACACACTAGTTGTTGTAGACTTCACAGGAGTACTCGAAATCTTAATCTCATCAGTATTAACTAAATCTTTCCATTTCAAATCATATGCCCCGACCTCACCTAAGTAGTGACATATATGAGAGAGATGGCAGCATCAATACGCATCCAGAGGGTGGATAGGAATAGATTTATAGAAATTGACTTCTGAAGTCGTAAAGCTAGCATATCAAATCAAATCAAATCAAATCTCACCATCAAACTTATTCCATCCACTAGGTGCAAGAATAGTCCATCCACGACTATCTTGATACTTCTCTAGGTAACCACCCATTCGTGTTGTTACCTTGGGTGTTTCATCTGTTACTGTTGCAAATGAGGAAGAAGGAGAGTTGGTTAATACAGCGGTGGCTATTGCGACAGCTCCTCCAAACTTGGCAAATGATTCTCTTCGTGAGACTGCAGTATTAGTAGCTACATTATTATCATTAATAGAGAAGGCAGCAATGGGTACAAAGACCGCAAGGAAGCATAGTAGACGCAACATGAGAGATGAGTATATGAAAAAATGATTGTATAAAAAATGAAATGAGAGGGCATACGGTAGGGTATCTTTGCACTTAAAAGTAATGAGTAATATATCAAAGTACTAGCACTGTACCGCTAAATTACATCTTAAGAAAGATGTTACTTTATGCACTTAAATATACTATATGTTGCACACTGAGTCAGTGTTGCACTCTGCGTCATTGGATTATTATTTCATTGTTCATATCTATCTATATATCTAGATAGCTATCAGAAATCAGAGTATTGATATATTATTGCAATGAAGACCTGTTTAGTATCAATCCTAAGCCTATCAACGGCATTAGCATTCTCCCCTCAATCCATTTCATCGTCATGTCAGAGGAGATGTAGACAATTGAATGCAAAAGTAGAAAAAAATGAAGTATCACGAACGTCATTTCTAACAACTACATCAGGTGCTATTCTATCTTCGCTTATACCAAAATCGGCATATGCAGATGATGATGTTATTGAAGAAAAGACAATAAGAAAGTGTAATGCAGATGATGACTGTGTTTCCACCGCGAACATTAAGGATACTAAAGGCTCGTATTCTCCACCTTGGACATTTGAGGTATCCCCTGATGAGGTAAGAGATTTAATATACGAGTGTATGAGATATGTATTCTTTATGTATGTTAACACACTCATACTAATTGTGGTCTATTAATATTCATCTATTCAATACTATCCGACTCTAACCTATAACAACACAACATACAACAACAAAACATTAACAAACAAACAATACAAAACCATTATAGGCATTTGCACGTATTAAAGGAGTACTAAAGTCGGAAGATCAATTCGTTATTACAGAAGTAGATGATAAACAGCGATACATTCGAGCATATGCGAAGAGACTCGGAATAGCAGATGCTGATGAAGTTGAATTCTTAGTCAAGGGAGATGATAAGGTCGTATTGTTTAGATCGACAGTTCGTCAAAGTACATCCGGTCTCGGACCTTCCGCTTCAAGCTTTGGTGCTAATAGAAAGCGTATCGAAGATATTTACAAAAAGGGAGCAGTATTCGATCTAATGGGTGGAGGAATGACCGCTGATTCAGTCGATGGCGGCGGAGCTGCATTAAGAGGCAATGGACCTTTGGGCCAGTTGAAATCCTTTTATGGAATGCAGAGTACAGAAAAGAGTACACTTACTCCAGCCGCCTTGTATGAAGAAGACGAATAAAGAGATGTGGTACAATACAATGTTAATATTTAACTTCTAGCAAGTAGCCTTTAACGTCTCCTATATTTATTTGAGATTAAAGTACGTAACTACAGCATATCCCACCCCCATCTTTCAGCATAAAAAGACCACTTTCTTTCATTAGTCAGCATGTACCTCCTCAACATCGCTGTCATCATCCGAGTCGGAGTCATCTCCGGCGGCTCTGGCAGCCTTCTTGCGTGCATTCTGAAGTTCCTGCTTCTTCCTCTCGGCAGCACTTAACTCACGGATACCCTCCTCCTCACTTTCATCATCACTGTCACTATCACTTTCCTCGTCACTGTCACTATCATCTTCAATGTTAGCATTCATCATCTCCTCGAACAATGTAGGTTCGTCATCCAACTCGGCATCCTCAGGATGGATCTTGTACTCGGGAAGTGCACTCGCATCCAACGTCGTTAGCTCCACACTATCAGAATGGTCGAACCCAATGTATGCGTTACTCAATACATGCAGATCAAACTCATACTGACCCTTACGCGGTGCCAAGAATTTAATCTTATGTTCCACAACCTTGTTAGGACTAGTTACCTTGTCAATACTGATGATTTTACCCTCCTTTGTGCCAAGGGCAATCCACCATGCCTCCCGCTTGGGGAAGGGGAAGCGTGGTGCGTGAACGAGTCCAGCCTTTTCATTATCATCGAGGTTGTTACGGGTTAGTGTCACAGATACGGTGCACAAGTCTCCCTCATATACCTTATCATCTTCATCATCATCGACGAATACCTTACTTTCAATAGTTACATTTGGTAGGATTTCACAACACTTGAAAATATCATCCTTCTCCTCGGTGGTAAAGTCCTTAAGTCCCTTCTTTTGTTCGTCCGGGATAGCCATGTACTGTGTAATAGTCTTACCCGAGGGCTTTCCCTTAGCTGCATGTGTGGCCTCAACTGCCGTAAAGTGAGGTAGTTGTAATAATTCACTATCCTTAAGCCACATACCCTGAGCAACGTACTGACCAAACTTAATACAATTCAACGCCGACTTTAATGACTCCTGATGCTTACATACGGATATCATAGCATCGATAAGTGAACTCGAGTGACGCAACATATACTTCAAATCTTCCTGTGATGCCTCCGACAAAGCATCAGTCTGTCGGGTAAGATGTGCATGTAGAAGGACATTACCCTTAACCACCACCGGATGATTAAACGCAGGTTTTTGCATCTGACTTTTAACCTTGGATAGTACACCCTTAATCTCATCCTTATCAGCCTGACTTTTCGTCATGTTACGTTCACGGAATTCAGCACTCCCAGCAAGTACCTCGGGCATTGTCTTAGTTAAAGTATGCTCATTCAAATTATGATGAAACCAAGCATATGAATCATACATAACATCCTTCTCACCAAATTTGGATGAATTGGAATAATACGACCATACAGCCATTGGGATAACAATTACCATAAAAATTAGATATGTCAATAATACCAAATTACGATTGTCCGTATTGAGTAGAAACTCGGGCAATCCGATACTAACTGCCAATGATTGTTTACCATCGGGATTACCATACTTTTCCCAATTTTCTTTCGCAACCGGATCAGTTAATGCCTCATATGCCTTGGCAACCATCATAAACATTGCCTCGGCAGCCGGGTTATTTGGATTCTTATCAGGATGGTACTTTAGACTCATTTTCTTATATGCCTTTTTAATTTCTTTCAAGTCTGATGCCGAGTCAACATTCAGGATTGAGAATGGATCGAAAGAATTCACTTCACCATTGGATTGTACCGAGAAGTATAACCATAGGAAAACGATGGAGCAACCCAATGTTAGAATAAAGTTGACAATAAATCCAGGTGAGTTGAGTGTTTTTAAACCCTTGGAATTTGCCTTAAGATCAGCCGCCTTCTTCTTCTCGGCGGATGTACGGGAGATGGCACCAATATCTTCATCGGTGGAGAATAATGCTACATTGACCTTTTTAATAATTGTATACCATGCTGTTATTAGATTGGTAGTAATGGTGATAGATATAAGAGTTGAGAAGGAGATAAGTTAGAGTTGTGCATATAATATCAGGATACGCTGTGGGGTATCCTTATCAAATAGGGCCAACCACACGATATTCATTGCAATATGTCAAATAAATAAACTTACATGGAACAATATACAATGTAATGAAGCTCAATGCAACAAAATAAAACGCTGAATCGTCATACTGAAGCATGATTTATTATAATATTTTTCTTTAATGTGTGATGTGTATTTTTGTTCGTTTGTTGATTAGCTTTTGGCAGCAGGGCAAATACTTAAATACTACAACTGATATATCTCTTTGTTATCTTCAATAAGCCGTGGACTTCGATAGTTGTAGTGTTGCACAAGTATTGTTCGAGTGCGTTGTGTTTGTGGCGGAAAAAAAGGTTGTGATGTGGAATAAAATTTGACTTATCTTAGCGGCCGACCATTACCATTGACCATTTGCATTGCTCACGTGTTGATGTTGTATTTGTGTACTAACAAAGTAAAGAGCAGTAGAGAGAAGACAAAGATGGCACCAATACCGACAGAAGAACTATCATCATTTGCTAATAATCTAGCAGATGAGGCACGTAAAATCATCCTTCCATACTGGCATCAGCCCTTAGAGATAATATCAAAAATGGAACATGATCGTCCGATTGCAGGAAAGTTTTATGATATGAATTCGTGTGGACTGCTTTATTTGACCTTAGTTTGCCTCTTTTGATTGCCCTTGCATATCATATGTGCTAACATGTTATAATCTCCTCTCTTTTATCATCATAAAATCTGATAACGCGCATCTTCCAGAATCGCCAGTAACAATAGCCGATCAACTTGCAGAGAAATGTATGAGAAAGTTAATAGAGGAGCGTTATCCTACTCATGGTATATATGGTGAGGAGTTTGGTCAGGTTAGAACTGATGCCGAGTATGTTTGGTGAGCATACTATTGTGTTAGATGTAAGATACATATGATGATATGCACTAAATATCTTATCATCTAAACTTTACTCTATGTCTACAGGGTACTTGATCCAATTGATGGCACTAAATCATTCATTACTGGTAAACCACTCTTTGGTACATTAATTGCTTGTTTACGAAATGGCGAACCAATAGTAGGAGTCATTGATCACTGTGCATTAGATGAACGATGGATCGGCATAGTAGGGAAAGGAACAACATTAAATGGTAAACCAGTATCAACAATAGGATGTTCCAAACTAAAAGAAAGTATGATGTATGCAACAACACCACACATGTTCCATGAGGGCGAGGAAATGACTAAATTCAAACAAATGTGTAATACAGTGAAACGACCATTGTACGGAGCCGATTGTTACGCGTATGCAATATTGGCATCAGGATTTGGTGCCGATATTGTTGTTGAGGCTGATCTTGGTTTGTATGATTATTGTGCATTAGTTCCAGTAGTGGAGGGTGCTGGTGGGATCATGACAGATTGGTATGGTAGACGATTAACATTGGATAATCATGATAGGTCAAAGGGACGAGTGGTTGCGTGTGCTAATGAGGGATTGCATAGAGAGGCAGTTGCAATTTTAGGTAAAAGTTGGGGTACTACAAGTATGATATCATCAATTGTAAAAGGTGGTATGTGGCATTTGGCTGCCGGTGTTTGTATAGGTATAGCAATTGCAAAAGCCAAGAAGTAATTGATTAAATACTCATCCATTCTCAATCCACCCCATATTATCTAGAACCATACCCGCACATATCCTTCTAGTCATGAACACTTCCTCTTTCGATGCGTCATGTTTCTCTCGAATATCAATTGCAATAGATTTCATCTTGTTTAATTCATTACTATTCCGGCTTATAGTTGAAAATCTTGCACAAGCATCTTCTATAAAATTAAGCGCTGATAGTACCTCATCATCTTCTTCGTATCGATTTGCTGCGGTCATTGTTGATAAGACATGACCATATCCGTTAGGTCCACCGTCACTGCCATCCCATCGTCCATTCTGCCATGCTAAACCGAGTATTAATGTAACCTCGGAAAATGATATTTCAAACTCTGGATGTGTTGACTTGTATTCTACGGGGTTTAGTAAAGAGTCTACTAGCTTTTGTCTATCGGCTTTGGTATTGTAAATTTGACGGCATTTCATAGCACAGTCGTGTCCAGTTCCAATGGCACTACCCCAATTCCATTGTGGAGACGACCAACCACTGTTTGGGATGTTGTATATTGTCTTTTGTGTTTCTGATACCTCATAGGATGTCATTGATAATTTTGTGTGTCTGTTGGACAAACAGACTGGTAAGTGAAATGATTGAGTAACCTTGATAGTTAATAAAGATAGTATAACAAATATAAAGAGTTGCAACGAGGCCATCTTCTTATGATGATGTAATTAAGCATAGGTGATGGAGGGTGATGGCCTTGATGGACGACGGACGAGATAAAATCAAATACCCCGAAAATTGAAAATATACTCTCATAAAAAATTAAGGTGCATAACAAATATAAATCTTTGCAATACAACCCTATAGACTAGGCAATCAATAAGTATGGCACCAACAACACCTAAACCAACTTCAAATCAACAACAAACAATAGCTGATGATCCAGACTTATCCGAAATTGGACACTACGTAACAACAGCATCACCACCATCTGCAATTCATACTTCTATTAAATGTAACTTTATATCACCTTACTCTAATAGTAATGGAGATGTCGATGTTGTTATTTGTAAGAGTAACTTATTAGAAGTGCGCCGCTTTACTTCTAATAATTCAGCTAGTGCCAGTGATAGCTTGTCAGACGGCACACCATCAAACAACAACAACACAAACAACAACAACAACAGCAATGATATATTACCATTATTACTAACATTACCAATCAATGGACGCATCCTACAAATACTACCAATACGCTATCCCAATTCTACTAAAGATTATCTATTCTTTATTACTGAAAAGGGAATGTATTCGTTAATTGAATATGATGATACGTTGGCTACTAATAATTCGCAGGGTATTGTTGAGAATAGTAATAAAGAAGGTGCACCTTCTAATAATACTGACAGTGCACCTACTACAACGGGTGAACATTATCCAATTAAAACACATGCAACAGGATCATACAAATCAAATTCAAATTCCTCCTCCCTTTCCCCCACTTCAGGTGGTGTTAACATTATAGCAGGAGGCACAAATGCAGAATGTGGTCCACAACTATCAATCGATCCATTGAATAGATGTATAGCTATACATTCGTATGATGGATATATCACAATTATACCAATTAATTTAGGTTATGATTGTAGTAGTAAGCGTGTTCCGTGGCGTAGAAATGTAGTCAAGGATAGTGAAGGTGCAGGCCAAGGGAATGAAGGGAGTAGAAAGATTCGTGGTTTATCAAATGGACCATTAGTAACACCCTTCCATTTACGAATTGAGGAACGTACGATCATGTCCATTTCTTTTCTCAATGAATCTACCAACTCTACTACATCATTATCATCATCAAGTAAGAGTAAAGGAGGTATATACATTCCACAATTGGTACTATTACACTTAGATTCACGTGGATATCAACATATTGTAACACATGGTATTGATATTACCAATCAAAAATTAATTATAAATGGTAATTGTAAGAATAGTTCAAGTATAATGGGATGGAATAATGGAAGGGATGGAAGTATGAATAATAGTATGAAGAAAGAAGGTAGTAGTAATATGCCATTGGTGAATGAACAATTATATGTTAAGGGTGTTGAGGGTGGTAGTGGTAAGGTTATTTCTGTACCACCACCTTCCTTATCTAATTCTTCCTCAAAATTGGGTGGTGTGTTGGTATTGGGACAACGTTCAATTACATATCATTCTCCTTCTCAAAAGAATAAAGTGTCAGTAGCATGTCCAAATGGTGAGGCATTATTAATTAGTTATTGTCGTGTACTTGAACAATCAATTAGTAGTGGAGATGGTAAAGAGGAGGATGATTCATCAATTGTACGGTATTTACTTGGTGATGAAAATGGACGTATCCATTTATTATCACTCATTCAAGGTACTAATTCTGATGAAGCTGATGGTAGTACTACCACTAAGTTGTTACTTGATACACTTGGTACGGCAACTACATCATCCTCAATGGTATATTTAGGTTCGGGATATGTCTTTGTTGGTAGTACTACTGGGAATAGTCAATTGATTAAGATACTTGATGAACCTGTGGAGGTTGTAGGTAGTAGTAGTAATGCAATAGGATTATTGGGTGGTGGTGGAAATGATGATAGTGCAATGAAGGAAGATACTACTACGACCAAAAACAATCCCTTGGTTGATACCACCTACATACAAATCATGGAAGAATATGATAATCTCGGTCCAATCGTTGATTTCGATTTACGTCCATGCTGTTCAGACGAATATGATATTAATACATCCACAAAAGTGGAGGGTAGTAATGGTAATAAATTATATCATCAAAGTTTAGTAGTGACATGTTCAGGTGTTGGTAAGGATGGTACTGTTCGGTTAGTACGTAATGGTGTTGGTATGCGTGAACATGCGGCGGTGGATATGGAGGGTATTAAGGGTATGTGGAGTTTACGACGGAGATATGATGATGTTGATGATTCATTCTTGGTACAGAGCTTTGTTCGGGAGACGAGGATATTGGGTGTACAACAAAGTAGTACCGATGATGACGAGATGGAAGAAGATAATGATAGCGAGGAGGAGGAGAGTGGAGCACTTGCCGAGGTAACAATTGATGGTTTCAACTCATCGAAATCAACATTATTCGCAGGCAATATATTGGTAGACAAGTTTGATTTACTCCTCCAAGTTGTGGAAGATGGTGTGCGTTTAGTTGATTCTGAAACCTTGGGTTTGATTACTCAATGGTCTCCGTTTAGTACTGATGAAGAGGGTAGTGATGATGATGAGGATGATAGTCCAATGGGTTTTATTACTGTGGCGTCTGCAAATGAGAGTGGTCAAATTATCGTAGCTTTGCGAGGTGGAGCGTTGGTATATTTAAAGATTGAGGGAGGAGATTCATCACCGTCCATTCGTCGAGTTCGCAAGGTAACCCTCGACCGTGAGATTAGTTGTATTGATTTAAATCCCTTCGGTTCAACGTCATCAACAAAAGAGGATGGTATGGATATTGATGAAACGAAGAAGAGTCAATTAGTAGCCGTTGGACTTTGGGATGACTTTTCCGTGAGGCTGTTGAATTTGGGCGATGATCCCTCTTTGGTTCTAGAACAAGTCCTTCACATCAATTTAGGACGGGGAAATACCGAAGCTTCTTCTTCCCAGCTTGCTTCTAATGAAGATTCAGATGAACAACCTGGTGATAGCGGGCAGCATATGATGGCACGAAGTCTTTGTTTAGTCACTATGGATTCCCAATCCTCGAGCAAGAATAGCATGTCCTCATCTCCTGATCCAGGCAACAACGTTGATATGCTCCTCGTGGGTTTGGGAGATGGCAAGTTGATCAGTTTTGTCGTAAAGCATGAAGATCAAGCCTCCAATAAGTGGTCAATTCATTCAAGGAAGGAAGTTAGTCTGGGAACACAAGGAGTGCATCTAATCCCTTTCCGTCATGGTTCCTCCAAGTCATCTGGATCATGTGTCTTGGCCACAGGTGATCGACCCACAGTTGTATACCTTACGGGTGGTACTGCTGGTAGCAATAGCAATGCCAAGTTGAATTACTCCACTATTAGTCTGACTGTAGACGAGGATGAAGACGACGAGGAGGGACAAGCACACAAGAATATATCGGTCAATGTTGCTACACCCTTTCGTTCATCTTTGCTCTTCTCATCGGCTAATGCTAACAGCTCCTCACTTTGTGTAGCCGATGAAAGTTGTCTCCGCTTGGGAATGATTGACAATATTCAAAAGCTTCATGTCACGTCGTACAAGCTGGGTATGACACCTCGGAGGATTGCATATCATGAAGCCGGACGTGTCTACTGTGTGGGATGTATTGGTAGTGATTATGGTGGTGGAGAAACCAATCAGAATAATTGCGTACGGTTCTTTGATGATTCAACCTTTGAGGAATTGAATTGGTCAGTGTGTTTGTTACAATCCATGGGCATTTTTGTTTTATTGTGATTTCTTGTCATCTAATCTTCTCCCCTCTTTTCAAACTATACAGCATCACTCTTGAACCATTTGAGCAAATATTGACGATTGAGAGTGTTTTGTTGAGTATCAATCCGCCTACTGGTTCAGCAAGGGCAAAACTAAATGAGAACTCAACGCCCGAATCAAGACCGTTCATTGTATTAGGAACCGCATATGGTTACCCTGACGAAGATGAACCGTCCCAAGGTCGAGTTTTGGTGATTGAATGCAACAATAACACTGGTGGAGGGAACTTGAAGTCTGATACCGAAGACGATGATAGCCAACTGCTAAGACAAGTTCGTCAAGTAGCCGACCTTCCATTGACGGGAGGGATTTACAGTATTGCCCCATTCTATGGTGGCAATATTCTAGTTAGTTGTGGCTCAAATACCATCATTTGCCAGCTGTCTATAAGTTCTTTATCAAAAGAGTTTGGCGGCAATCCCGGAGATCTTGTTCTAAAAAATGTTGGATCAGGTCATCATGGTCATATCATATCACTCTATATAAAGAGTCTTGTAAGTTCTGACAAGTCGCTTCAAAACAAACGCGACCAGAAGAAGCAACTTGCCATTGTGGGTGATATTATGCGTTCTGTAGCACTTGTGGAGTACTTCCCCAAACACCAAGTGATTGAGGAGCTTGCTCGAGACTTCAATTCAAACTTTTGTACAGATATTGCAATGTTGACGAATAATACGTATTTGGCCGCTGAGAGTTTCACCAACTTGTTCGTTCTGCAGTATAATCCTAATGCAACTACTGAGCAGGCGAGGGTTAGACTTGACACTGTTGGTCAGTATCATCTTGGTGAAAGTGTAAACAAAATGATCGGTGGCAGTCTAGTCATGCCTAGCAACAACTCATCGGGCAATACAGGAAGTAGGTCAGCAACTGGCAAAGGATCGCCAGACAAAAGCTCCTCTCTTGATGGTAGTCGCAAGATTGATATTACTATTGGTAGTCAAACTTTATATGGAACTGTGGATGGAACTCTAGGATCCATCTTGGGCTTAGGCGGTAAGACATTTGCCTTCCTCTCTGCACTTCAACGTGCTATGGATGCAATTGTCAGGCCCGTTGGTGATTTGAGCCATGCACACTACCGAGCTTGGAAACAGGAACAGAAGACACATGGCTCGTGTGGTTTCGTCGATGGAGATTATATTGAAACCTTCCTTGACTTGAGTCGACCGAACATGGAGAGGGTTGTGAAGGAGATAAATATTGATGGAAAGTGGAATATTCTTGATGATGGGAAAGGCTTTAAAGAACGTGATGAAAGTCAATCAAGCCTTATGGACACTGATGAAGCGATGGACACTGGCTCATCGAGTGTATCTTCAGGTGCCTTAACAGTCGAGGATGTCTTGTCGGTAGTTGAAGACTTGTCACAGTTACATTAGTTTAGGTAGTAACTCTATTATAACACCTGTCCTTTAACGATCGACTAGGTGAAGACTGCTAGGATGAGCGAGTGGTCTTCGTTAGTAATATGTTATAAGTAATGTATGTTAATGTTCAATATTTGAAGTCTACAATCGAGTATTTATGGGGATCGTTCCCCGTTTGATAGTAACCCGAGCGTCTTTATCGCCAATCGATGCTACCCAACAGTAAGGACCTGCTAATCCTCTCTTCATAACCAGCTTTCGGCCATTCTTATAGACAGATAATGTGCCCTCATCTAAATCAAGAAGCATTCCCAATTCACCAGAAGACATACGTTCTAATCCATCACAATTAAAACGGCTGTTTCTTGAACCATCCCAATTACTTGAAAGGAACATTCTCATGACTACACCGTACATGCAACAATGAACATTGTTGTTACAATCCCCGTGTCCCAATCTTCGAGAGAAATTTTGGTAGAACTGCTCGTCAACTGGACTTCCACTTGCATTTTGATTTGCTTTTCCTGGTCTCATCACCCCAAGCCAAAAATTCCCGCAATCATCCTCATGATGCAAGGTTGTAAATGATACATAATGTTTGCCTGCCCTCAGTACATTATTGCTCAATGCAGTCTCCCAGCCAAAAATACTAGTACTCAGTTTTGTATTTCCGCTGTGATTAACACATGATTTGTCCCCACTATTCACATACTCAGCTCTAACAAGCTGGTCAAACAAAAGAGGGGATCTCATTAATTGAAGATAGTGATAATCCGCTAATGAATTCTCTCCATCATAATGTGGTAATGCTGCTAGCTGTTCCACTGTTGCAATTTCTTCTACCGATATATGTGCAGACTTTTTAATAACTGATAGATCGTCATCATCTAATATACCAAATGTCTTACACGTCAGTGCCAAGTTTAGTAAACTGATTGAAGGTAGATATGATATGATCTTTGATAATGTATCGGTATTTAATAGCACTTCTTTATATGCTGTATTGTCCTCTACTTTTTGTTTCTTATCAAGGTGTATCATGATATTTTCTTTAATTGCAAAGAGATAGAGCTTCTCACTTCGCTGTTCAGTGCCCTCCTACTATTCTAAGATCTGACAAACCACAACCTCTTTGTCCATCCAATATTCCTAGAGATTGAAGAGTTGAATAACATCAACCACCTCTTTCTTTATGTGAATAAACTTCAAACGGACTGTCTTTGAAGGAGGTGAACCTACATACAAAAGGTGAGGAGTTGGCTTCATATCAATATAAGGTGAGGTGATGATGATATGTGATCCGACTATTGTGCTAGAGATGTAATAATAATCTTGTGTTTCCCCGATCCACTTATGTTCATATGTGATAGTGAGTGTGATACAATACAAACAAAGTGTTATATAATATGATGTGTACAATATGTTCATCTACTATTTCAAACTAACATATGCATACGCAATATACATACAGGATATTACGCTCAGTAGCATATAAATGCACATCAAAAAGTATCAACAATGGGCCATCCAACAGATATATTCGTAGAAACACCCTCCAGTGGTATTTGTGCCATTTGCCACGATGTACTAGAGAATGCAACATCATTAAAGGAGTGTGGTCACTCTTTTTGCAATGATTGTATCAAGTTGTGTTTAGAGAGCGCACCCTCATGTCCAACGTGCCGAGTGAATGCTGAAGGCGTTAGTAGTTGTATACCAGCCTTTGCATGCAGGGAGTTGATTGATTCAATGAAGGTTAAGTGTACCAATGGTCGTGATACTATTCAGACGTCGCAGGCCATCTTGGGATCTATGCATAATTGTGGTAATGGCGAGGAAAGTAGTAAAAAGAGGAAAAGAGATGATGCTTCTTTATCTGATAATATCGAAAGTACCAAGGTAGGATGTAATTGGACGGGTTCATTGAAGGAGCGTCAGCAACACGAGGAAGTTTGTGGACACAAGATTATTACATGCAGTGTAGAGGGGTGTAATCACACTTGCAAAAGGAAGGATATGGAGAGCCATCTTACTAGTGGTGTGGGGATATTGTTACATATGGATTTGAAGGTGAAAGCTGTGAAAGATCAAATGAGAGTTGAGACTAATCACATGAGATATGCTATGGATTGTAGGAGTTGGATTGAGAATAATAGGGTCAAAGGCGATACTGCCGACGTATTCATTTATCAAATACGAAGGTCAGACATCACTGAGAATCCTATATCTGGTCTATTGTGCATCTTTTCATGGCAGGGTGATGCATGGGTGCCCATGACTATTCGATACGAGTCGCCAACTTCTCCACCAACAATCAAATTCCCAGATGGTTTCTTTCATCTTAATGTGCTTCCTAGTGGATTAGTACTCACGGACGATATTGGCTGGACAACAGAAGCACCTCTTACAGAAGTCTTGTATAATATCCGACGATTACTCTCACATCCCAATGTTCAACTTGCTCGGAACCCAAAAGCAAAGGATGCTATGCAAATAAAGGTCTCGAAGGGTATCGAATTCTTTCGAGAGAAGAGAACAGAAGATACTATCCTGACAGCAAGGACGGCTATCCAGATATAATGCATCCTGGCGAGAAAGCTGACGATACAGACATTATTTCGAAGTGGAGAGTGGCTAACGATATGCCGTGGTCAAGCGCTTTAAGACTGAAGCGTCTTAGCAATATATCAAGTTAGGTCCATAGGCTTGAAAAGGGTTTAAATTTGCTGAACTAATGGTACATGTTACATAGAATTATAGATCTTGCTGTCTCTTATACTTCTCTAAACATATATACACCACGTCCCTAAACAAAATCTAAACATCATAATACGCCCGACCTAAGTCATACTGAGGTAGTGTCTTGGGCAGTTCCACTTCCTCGATTTCAGGCGGCTTCTGTCGCCATCGTATTCTTCAACTCTTCAGTATCATCTTCATCCTCATTATCACGCTTGACAGCTGCAATTACTCCCTGTACTGAATCAGCTGTGGGTTCCTCTGATTCTTTAGCAGGCATTTTGGCATCAGGTTCTTCTGCTGTTGGAAGAGCTGGAAGAGTTGGTGCAACGATGCCTGAAGCCGCCGTTGCTGCTGTTGACGCGAAAACAGCCGTATGTCCAGCGACAGCCAACTCGCTATCTTTCTCATGGAGCCTTGCCCAAATCTTCACAAAGAATGCACGTTGATTACCAAAAGGCATCTTACTCCTCTCAGAATCATGAAACTCCCTCAAGTTCTTCAATCCTCCTTGAATATCAGAAGGGCACATCTTACACTTCATAATGTGTCGGTAAATTACGTCCAATGTTTTGGAAGCATCAGCCATTGTCTTGATGGAGCTCGGGAAGAATCGACCTGAACCATACACACCAAAACAGTGACGACAGGCTAAGCCTGCAAATCCAGCTTTAAGGTTACGACGACGGCCTAACCTATCAGCCTCAGTAAATACACACGGCTGCATTTGAGACATGAGGTGGAAGGTGAAGGCTGTGGTATTAC
>Ga0214477_100159_pt1 | contig 46228 bp, 30 predicted proteins | sample M1_20Mar14CPVII9_FD_165058 | JGI IMG/M metagenome (GOLD analysis project Ga0214477, IMG submission 165058) | Marine eukaryotic communities from Monterey Bay, California, United States - M1_20Mar14CPVII9sort6BwellC16 | ecosystem: Environmental > Aquatic > Marine > Unclassified | place: USA... | reverse complement strand
CTCAACTCTGATCAAACCTCGGCTGAGGGTATGATAAAATCGGGTAGTAATAACAGCTTGAGCAATGTCACGCCAGAGTTGGCTGAAGGAGCTGGGCTATCGGCGATAAAGGCAGTACTGCATGATGTACTCAAGATTATACCCGAGTATGCTTATCCCACATCCACCTCGGGAGCTCTGCCAATGGCAGTGTTGTCTTCTCAACCACAAGATCAGAAACCAAAGTCAAAATATAAGCCAAGGAGAAAGTCCTCTAACAAGCAAGCTGCCACTGCCGCAACGACTGATGATATTGATATCCCCATGCCAACACCCGTCTCTGTATTAATGCAAACTGCCGATGATTTCATCACAGAGCCATTGTACGGAGAGGGAGAACCGTTGGATGCTGAGCAGTATGCCGACTATGGAGCTAGTCCCGACGACTACCTGCCTGAACAAGTAACCTCCCATGTACTACTTAACAATCGACATGCATCGGCACCACAGCTGTACTCAAGACCGCTTGGAGGCGCTACTTCCCCGCCTCAAGATTTTAGTTATCCATCCTTACTTCCTCAGGCTGCCCAAATGTCAGCAATACCTGAATCTTCGGGAGTAACAAACCCGATGATGATGCCTCCTCCCCCCAGGACAAACAGCGGTGGATACGATGTATTGGGGGATATGAGCCTTGAGGATTTGCTGGGTGATGACGATTTTGGTATAGGACTTGACTTGATGGATGATTAATTACATGAAATAAATATTGGTGGAGGTTAGGAATAGGGTATTAGGTTTATGGTATGGTACATCGGATTATGATCCTGTTGATGTATCAGGGGCATCGGCAATTTTCTCATCAGCTGGATGATCTCAACAACAAACACAATTAGTTTATACACACACGCACACACGTATACATACACAACTTAGGTTGTCGATTCACTCAAACAGATGATACATTTATCGGCCAGGAATTGTGGCTACTACTTATCTAGAGATAATGAAATAATAAATAGTCTGTTGCTAGCTACATGTTTCAATTGATGGTCTATCTAACATTATCTACACAAATCCTCAACTCAAACACCTTTAGTCAAGTTCTGGTGGCTCTCCAAAAACGCCTGCCATGATGTCAGTGTATTCTTTTTGGTGGATCTTCGTCATGCCAGTGGCAGGGGCTGAACTGACCATTCTTCCGACATATCGAGGTCGCTTCTCGTTGTTGTTCAACTCCCTGGTGGCTGTCATGATTCGAGGCATGACATATGAGTATGCACCCATATTCTTGGGCTCCTGTTGTGCCCAAACGACGTCGGCATTGTCGTATTTGGCACAATACTTGGCAGCCTTATCAAAAGCAAACGGAGCAATCTGCTCAATACGAACAAGGGCAACATCATCCCGGCCAAGCTTCTCACGCTCAAGGAGCAGTTCGTAGTAAATTTGACCAGTACAGAATACTAAAGTCTTTACGTCATCCGGATTGTTACTAATCTTTTCGTTCTGTTCATCAATAGTCCGGCGGAACATCGTTCCTGGGCCCATTTCGTCTATTGTCGACACACATCTCCTATTTCTCAACAAGTTCTTGGGTGCTACAACAATCATGGGCTTTCTAAAGTCGCGATGGATCTGTCTCCTTAGACAATGAAAGTAATTGGCAGGTGTAGAACAGTTGACAATCTGCCAGTTTGCCTTTTGGATTTGAGTTCCTTCCTCACGGCTCATTGGAGGAATATGATGAGGATCCTCTTCAATCATTTGAAGGTATCGTTCAACACGGCAGGAGGAATGCTCTGCACCACCGCCGTCATACCCATGTGGAAGGAGCATTACAAGTCCACTCTGCCTTAGCCATTTATCCTCTCCGGCAGCAATAAACTGATCAAGCATGACTTGTGCACCATTTACGAAATCACCAAATTGTGCTTCCCAAAGAACTAAGGCGTTTGGATTTTCCAAACTATAACCATGCTCAAAACCAAGCACCGCAAACTCAGACAGAATGGAATTACGAACAACAGCCTTCGCTTGGGTATCTGGTAACCTCAACTCTTCAAGAGGTGCCGACGGATTCAAGACTTTAGCCAAATGATTCAAAGGTGTATACTCCTCCTCGGTCTCTTGGTCCTTGACAACCGCATGACGATGGGAAAATGTACCACGCTGCACATCTTGCCCAGTCAACCTCACATGGTTCCCCTCAAGTAGAAGTGTTCCAAATGCCATAGCCTCGGCAGTTCCCCAATCAATATCCACACCTGATCGAGCCATTTCCTGACGAGCTTTGAAGATCTTTGCCATTTGTCTGTGAAGTTTGAATCCCTCTGGAACTTCTCCCGCCTTCATGCCAATGTTACGAAGGATATCAATATCTACACCAGTTGGTCGAAGACGACTGTGTTGCCTAGGAGACTTGAATCCAGTCCATCTCGAACTTAACCAATCTTCTGGTTTGGGTTCGTATGATTTACTAGCCTCATAATCCGATTCGTAACTCTGTAGAGTAAAGTCACGAATCTCTTTGGCTTCCTCCTTTGTCATCGTGCCCTCGTCGATCAACCTCTTCTCATAGATTTCTAATGTACTCTTGTGCCTTGTGATTGCCTTGTATAGTTTTGGCTGTGTGAACATGGGTTGATCCATCTCATTATGCCCAAGTCGACGGTAACAAATCATATCAATCACAGCATCTGTACCCCATTCATGTCTCCACTCAATGGCAGTTTCAAGTGCTTGCGATACAGCAATGGGATCATCACCGTTGCAATGGAAAATTGGAGCATTGAATGCCTTACCAAGATCAGATGCGTATGGAGTAGATCGGGCATTGATTGGGTTGGTAGTGTAACCAATTTGATTGTTCACAATAACATGAATGGTACCTCCGACGTTGAAGTCTTCTACGCCTGCCATTTGCATTGTTTCGTATACCACACCTTGTCCTGCAAAGGCCGCATCGCCATGAAGGAGGATAGGCACAACATTCCTAACATCCTCTTCGGTATCTCCGCAGTAAAACTGTTTAGCTCGAGCCTTGCCAATCACAACAGGATTGACACATTCAAGATGGGATGGGTTGGCCAAAAGACTGAGATGAATCTTCCTCCCGTCGGGATATGTACGGTCCATACTTGATCCAAGATGGTACTTCACATCACCAGCACTTCCCCAATCCTTGTTGTCCTTGACGTGAGATGCTAAATCATAATGAGTGCCCTGGAACTCACTAAAGATTGTTGGCATGGGCTTTCGCATTACGTTTGCCAATACATTCAATCTTCCCCTGTGCGGCATACCAATAATAAAACTATGCGCTCCCAACTCAGAGGCACGATCAATAGCTTCCTTCATAGCGGGGATGATTGCCTCGCCTCCATCAAGTCCAAATCGCTTTGATGTGTTGAACTTATTCGCCAGGAAGTTTTCAAATGTATCCGCAAAACATAAACGTTCAAAGATGTGAATCTTCTTCTCCTTATCTACCTGTAAGAAACTAGGACTCTCGACACGTTCACGAATCCAATTACACTGTTGTGTTGATCCAATATGCATATATTCCACACCAATAGTATTGCAATATGCCTCACGTAATCGATCTTGAATCTTACGAAGTGTAACTTTGCCCGGCATGTTTGTCAAATCCTCCAAGAAACCTGTATTACCACCGGTATGTATGCCTTTGAAGTTCATTTCACGGTCTAAATCCTTCTCTGGATCAAAGCCATGAAAACCAACAGTGAGGTTATCAGCTAATGGCTCACCTCTACAAAATGCAAGATCATTCTTTGACTTTACATTACCAGGGCGGAAGGGAAATGATTCATTACCGTATATCCCAAGTGGATCAATATTGGCTGACCTATGTCCATTAACTTGATAGGCACGTATTAAATGTGCCACACCCAACGAATCTGAAGGTATTGTTGACAGACTAGCACTGGCATTACCCTTTAGATTGCCACTGCTCTTTACAATTGTGGGCTGATTGAAATAATTTGCGCCCAAACTTTCTCCGTCTTCCATACCATCAAAATATACCCTCCAACTCTGTTGTATATTGATATGATTTTATAGATGGATTAAAGTCGTAACAAGTTAAAAACATACCCCATTGCAAATAATAGCAAATACTAACTGAAAACAAGCAATATCTTACCTCAGGCACCGAGTTTGGATCATTTTCATATTGTTCAAACATACTCTCGGCATATAAACTAGATTGGCCTGACAGAAAATTATCAGAAGATGATTTAGCCTGTGTAGAAAATACCGCTGCAGATGTACTACGCTGATGATGGGCACTACTTCTTGAGATCCGTTGGGTTGCTGTACGCAACATACCAACTCGTAGGAATGTCATGTTGTTTGGAGTTCTATATCCAGCCAGACGAAACACTAAATTATCAATACAAATATGCTTCAAATAAACCACTTAATACGCAAACACTCTTCTGTATTGCAATCAATACCAAAGTTGTCTTCGAGAAGAGATATTTGTTGTGTGATGCTTTAGATTTTGGTTCGCTTGTTTGCACACTATTTACCTAAAACAAATAGGTATGGCCCGAGCCAAAAGATCGCAGGCAAAGCAACTTCTTTTATTCTTAGAGAAGATTCACAACGGGGATTAGAAATACTCATGACAGCCATACTACTGTACAATTTGAACATATCTTGTGCTCAGAAATAGGGTTATGTATTATAATAAGCTGAATGTATATATTAAGAATAGATTATAAATTAGCTGTGAGATATTCTCCTCTTTTTTCTATCTATTGAATAGAGAGAACGATCTCTGTAGCTTCATGATCTTGTCATCCCATTCATTCGTATTATCATCACTGCTCTCAGCTTCAGTGTTACGAGAACTCTCTACACGGGCTGGACAACTTTGATATAGCAGATTGTCTTGATCTCTAGCAATAGAGATTGCAGCTTCTCTTATTGTTCGACTTGTTGGAAAGTGATGACACTTGACCATTTTCATATCATATTGTAGCTTTCTACTACTCTCTTGTTCACCTGGTATAAAAGTTGCTACTAATATTGCTCGAGCTAACACTAATCTACGATCCTCGTCGGGAATCACAATTGCAAGGACGCATATACCTTCTACTCGCTCTCTTTGGATATCTATTGTAAAGTGGCATTTTTCAACCACACTTGTCATGTTGAGAATAGGACCCGATAGTATCAATCCTAAAACTTGATCTCTTTGTACTTCATTTTGCTGGGTGTCTTGTTGTAGTGAAGGTATCAATACTTCTTCGGAGCTTGATGATAATGCTGCTAAAGCATCTGCAAGTAACGATTGATTTGCTGCTCTTATGAGCAATTCTTGTATTGGTAGTTCAGTCTCGTCTCTTCCTTCATGATCAGTTTCTTTAGAAGTATCCTCGTTGTTTTTAAAGTATGTTCGTATCTCTTCTTTATCAGTAACTGTTGTCCCATCATTTAGGATCAATGTATAATCAAGATCACGGTCCAATTCTACTCCCAATGTATAATTCCGTAGCTCTGGTCTATTGGCATAGTAACCTTCTATATCAACATCACTACCACCAACAGATACCGAGTATAACATTTGATTCAACAGTTGCAGATAATCATCTTGTCGAATAGTAGTTACATACTTTGTGAGCATGAGATGTATTCTCTTTTGAGATGCACTCAATGAATTAGCTGATGATGATGCATTGACTGGATCCTGTGCAGTTGGTTGTATCATGAATGGTGGTAGAAGTTGCAATTGCAACATACTTTTGGCGTTGGATGGATGTATTGTTTGTTTGAGTTCAGTAGGTTCGTAGGGCTATCGACTCCCTTACTCCGGCAAATGATCAATCAAAATTTGAAGATATATATTTGCGTTTCATGCAACATATGAGTATTGAGGGCAGATAAATAGGGTGTTAGTTAGCGTAGGTAGTTTGATCATGCGTTCTCAAATATATTTTTGTCCCTGGGCTTGATAAATAATGCCCTGAGGTATCTTTTTCGACTCTCATAGTAATTTTTTGACCACCACTATGTACCTACCTACGCTACTAAAAAGAGAGATGATCTGTAATAGCAGTAGACTCCTTCGGCGGTGTCGGCCGCCATTATCAGTAGCACCATTTAATAGACAGTCTATAACCTATTTAACCATAAATTTGAAGAGCTTTCGCTGTAGTTCTATCGGTTTAGAAGATACCATCACAAATAGATCACTTTATTGCAATCACCAACACAGCAATAATGTTCATTGGTTATCAACTACTGCATCAGATAACGACAGTGATGATACCTCGTCTTCGCCAATTGAAGTAACTGTTACCAATTCTACGTCTTCCGGCTCTGAAGAATCCTCTGCTGATCAACAACATCAATCACCAAACCTCAAAAAATCTTCAGATCAGGAAAAAGAGGAAGAGATACTCCAACTTCAATCTGAATTACGTACACATCATCGTCATGCTGCATATGATACTGCATTACAAACAGCTTCAACTCTACTAGACTTAACAATCTCACATTTTGGTGATCAACATTCTGCAACTGCATCGGCCTACAACAATGTTGGACTAATGGCTAAATGTTTAGGTAAATACAGTCAAGCTAAAGAGGCATATCACAAATCATTAAGTATATATGGTGAAGTTTGTGGTACAGATCATGCTAGTTATGCTGCCGCATTAAGTAATTTGGGTATGTTGGAGAGAGGTAGAGTATTGGAAAGTGAATCTGCTGCTAATAACAATGAAGATGAGATAGATGAAACCAACAATAGTAGTATACCAGACGAAGATGATGTTGATCTCAAAGATCTTCGTGATGCCAACAAACCAAATGAAGAAAAATTATCAGCATTAGATCGTATGCAATTAAACGAATCGGCAATTGAATATTTTGACGAGGCATATAAAATCAGGTTATCGGAGTTAGGACCCAATCATCCACATACAATATCAAGTCAATCACAACTTGGATCGGCAATGGCGGCCGCAGTTATAGCTGAACGTCGTGGACGTATCAGTAGTATAATTGAATCAGAACTGCGACAATTGAAACATGCAAAAAATGTTCAAGATGTGAAGGAAATGGAGAAACATGTTCCCGAGGCTATAGCACGAGCTGCCAGCAAGACTACAATGGGTGGAAAGGGATCAAAGTTGACAAGACGTAGATGGGAAGCGGCGGAACAACATTTACGTGGTGCACTCACTAATGCAGTAGAGAATCCACGGGGTGAAAATGTCAGTCCTTTGCTGTATGTACCTACTGGTAACACACCTTCATCAGCTGACAAAGAAGGCACAAAGGTACAGGAGAATAGCAGCAGTAGACGACGAGGCTTGACACTTCCACCAAAACAGGAGTACAAGGACTTATCAAAGAAGGAACAGAAGAAGTTGGATAAGCAAAAGTTACGTGAACACCGACGTGCTAATGCTAATGCACTAAGAGGGGCAACAACGAACGAGAGTAAAGGAATAGAGTCAATCCTGGGAGTGGCAGGTAAGGTGACCACGCTTTCAGCTGCAACGGCAGCTCAGAACTTGGCTGTTTTTCTAAAACATTATTCTGATTGGATGCGTTTGTCATTAATGGATGAGAACAATACACAGCAACAGCAGGCAGAGCCGTCTCAGCAACAGATACAAAGTACCAAGGCTTTGAATCAAACTATCCAAGAGGCACAACATCTCTATGAATCGGCACTACATGTTAGGAAATCTATACTACCATCACATCATCCAGAAGTAGTAGCAACAAAGTTCAGTCTGGCAGAGTTGTTAGATTCTCCAAAGGTTTCTGTACTGGCAACATTGACATCGCATGATGATGCAGACGCAGAGGCCGAGGTTGTGGATGGCAAAAGAGCTAATCAATTACGAGAGGAGATATTGAGTGCTTATAATGTGGAGGAGAAATAAGCTCGTATATACTAAGGTAGCTTAAACATAAAAAGTCTAAGATGTTTTCTCAATACATAGCTCGATCTCACAACAGGTCTCAAGGTCACAAACCATCTCTCCAAAAGAAGTCATTCCTCACAGAGTCAACACCAAAATAAAGTCAACAAAATCTACCAGCCGTCATCTCGGCCGTCATCTCAACCAATCATATTATCATAATATAGTCAGCCGTCATCTCAGCCGTCATCTTCACATCCACATAGCCACCTGTCGAGGTCAGTCTTACTTCTCTTTGGAGGATACCATTTGGCGGTATCCTCCCCATTCTGTCCGTCTTCCAATTTATTGTACAAATCCGTATTTGATGTTGGTATCGTAGATGGACTGCTCAATTATCTATTACCATGGAATAATATACACCTTCTTTTAGCGTAGCTTAGTAACATCCATAGTCTCCAATATCACGCTTGTGTTCACATAGACTACTTCTAAAAGATACCAACCATCAAATAAACTTATTGAAAAAATTTAATTATGCTTCGTGTTACTCCAGTATACGGCTCGTCTCTCTCAGCCTCTCCAACAATAAAAGATGATAATCCAAATGAGTGGTTATCATCTCCGGTACCATCCTGTACCCTCGTTGAATATGCAGGTGTACGTCTGTTATTAAATGTCGGATGGGATGAAAGTTTACCAACCAATTCGACTGAAGCTGCAACTAGCAATAATATACCACAAAGTCTACCAGATGATATTGATGCTATACTAATATGTGATTCTGCCTTATCTTCATTAGGTGGTCTGCCTAAATACTTTAAGTCGTCCAAGAAGAGTAAGCGTGGTCGAACTCCTCGCAACAATAACTCCACCAACACTAGTAAGAAGAATAATCCACCATTTTTGAGTACATACCCCACAGTTAAAATGGGACAAATGACAATATACGATCATCACGCATCACAATCATTAGATGGTAATAATCCAGGATATAGTCTAGAGGATGTAGACGCCGTATTTAGTAAAGATAGTTTTACTACATTGAAATATTCACAGACTGTTTATTTACCATTAGATGATGATAATGAAGAGGAGAATGAAGATAACAGTAGTATGGATATTGATCAGAATAATAAAGCAAAAGTAACATTGAGTAATTCTAAAACATCAAATAAGTCATTGGCAATCACTCCTCATTTGTCGGGACATGTTGTTGGTGGTACATATTGGGTATTAAAACAATTAAGTGATGATACAGAAATTATATTAGCGCCAATCTATCATCATTCCAAGGAGAAACATTTAGCTGGTAGTACATTACATAAATTTGGTATTAATGCTGATGCACTGGTAACAATGCCAGGTGGGCCTAGGGGATTATTGGGCAATTTGTACTTACCTCCGCCTTCTACTTCAAATGCTGAGAAAAAGAAGGATGAAATAATCAAATATAAAAAGGGCAATAAACCAATATTATCAAATCCAGTTGGCAATCGATCAGAAGCTGAATTAATTGAATCAATAATGGCAGCATTGCGACGTGATGGGAATGTATTACTACCCGTCGATGCCTCCGGTCGAGTACTTGAATTATTATTAATACTTGATCGACATTGGGAGAAGCAACGTTTAGGAGGTGCATACAACTTAGTTTGGGTGGGACCCATGTCATTAAATACTATTGAATTTGCTCGATCACAATTGGAATGGATGGCACCCCCGCTTGGTGCACAATTCGATAGTCAACGTGGACATCCATACGGGTTGAAATCTGTCAAGATTTGTTCCTCGGTGGCGGAGTTGGAAAATGTTATTGAACGAAGTAATGGCAATCCGACGTGTGTATTGGCAAGTGGGGCCAGTATGGATGCAGGTCCGGCACGTGATTTGTTAATTAAATGGAGTGGTAATCCTGATAATTTGGTATTACTTACTGATTCGACACGATGTGTACCCCGGGGTAATGTATGGTTTGATAGGAGTGGTGATGATAAGAAGACGGCTGCAGCTAATGCTACTGATACCGCCGCGGCGGTTGTACCGGTTGATGAGAATGAAAATGAGGAGGATGGGAATCAACAGCTTGGACCAGCCTTACTCCCCAGTGACGTGTCGGCATATACCACATCATCACAACTATTGTATCACTGGTGTACTGCCAAGGCAATGGGCGAAGAAATGCCTGATGAAGTATCCGTGGATGTATATGTTCCACATCGTGCCCCACTAAGTGGACGAGAGCTCCAAACTTTCCTAGCACAAGAAGAGGAAGAACGACGAGTGAAAAAGGCTGAAATGGAAGAACGACAAATGATGAAGGAGATTGAATTGGCCAGAGGACGGTTAAGGTTGGGTGGTGATGGTGATGATGACAAGACTACTACTGCCTCAAAGACGACGAGTGGAGGTACAACCACCAAGACGACTGCATCGACTGCTTCATCTAGACCGAAAAAGAAGTCAAGATTTGACCAGTCATTATTTATCAAGTTCTCCAAGCCAGTTCATAGTGAGTTTGTGTTGATTTGTATGTTATTTCTCGATATTCATTTCTCGTGTAACTCAATACCTACTCTTTCCATCTACTTTCCACCGCACACAGTGACATTTGATGTTCGAGAGGAGGCTGTGGGTATAGGTCAACCCGATGAGGTGGCCAAGTATGGTATTGTTGAATCTATCGGTAGTGGCCGAACCGACGTCCTCGAGGATGATTATGGCATTGCCGTCAAGGCAGACAGTTTCGTAGATATTGTCACCGGTGTTGATCCCTCGAGATTCGCTGGCAAGTCTGGTAGGATTGGAGAGGAGGTGAATCGTCGTGGTTTAGGATTTGGATCGGATGGTAAGCCAATTGATCCTAATAATGTTGGTAAGAAATCTTCACGGTCTGGAGACTTGAGCGGCGTGGTAACGGATGATGGTGAGGGTGGAGATGAAGGTATTAATGAAAAGATGCTCGAGGTTGCAGACTTGTCAAATGGTAAAGGTATTATCAAGGGTCGTAATGGAAACCCACCAATTAAGGTTTCTGTCATACCTCGTCGATTGGAAGTCCTTAGTGAGGTTGTGTACACACCGTTGGAGGGACGTGTCAGTGCCACCAATGCCCGACAGTCGGTGCGTGCTCTCCAACCACGACATTTGGTAATTATTGGTGGAACAAGAGCGAATTCCCTCTTGCTTGCCGATGCCCTCCGTACAACAGCCAAGAAGGGTAATAATGCGCAGGCCTCCTCGGCACATGTCCTGACAGATGGTGAGACCGCTCAACTAACTGTTGGACATGCCGCATATGGGGTCAGACTGATTGATACCCCATATCTAACACAAGAAGAAAAGGAGGAAATGGAACTTGTCGGAAAAGAGGCTGAACCAGTTGAACCCTTTGAGGCAAAGATTGGAGACTGCAGTGTCAGTCTTGTTGATTTCGTTGCCACTGGCAAGAAATGGGCTGTAGATGGTTCTATTGTACTTGCACCTCGTCGGCATCAAACTACATTGAAACAACCAAGTTTAATGCTAAGTACTAGAGAGGTATTACTCACAGACTTGAGAGCAGAAGTAACAGCTCTTGGGATGAAGGCCGAGTATGGGTAGGTCGATTGTCATGTGATCAGTCTTCTAAAGTCTTGCTCGTATTTCCAACCTCTAACATTCTTCTCTCTCTTATCTCTCAGGGCACTCTCTGGATACTCTCAGTTGATTGTTAATGGCAAGATTGTAGTTCGGAAAGATAATGCTACTGGAAAGCTTAATGTTGAGGGTAAGTTGGATACTAATGTTATGCCTTGCATTAGTTATCTCGAATAGAGATCTCACCTTTGATCTGTGATTTTTCCATAGGGCCTCTATGCTCTGACTTTTATGCCGTGAGAAATATAGTATGTGGTCAGTATGTAACAGTATAGTAATTTTGAGCTTTGGATGTGGGAGGATAATGGTTTAGATTTTATAAGATAGAATGTTTCATTAGTAATAGTTCGACCCCTACTTCTTGTCATCATTAAAGTTCTCTTGTGAACTACGTAGTCCAGCTCCTGAAACTTCCGCAATCACTTTCGAATCTCGAGGTTCTACAATACCCAACTCTTCTCTAGCGTCTGCCATTATGAAAACACTACCACAAATTACTAACAGTTCATCATTCTTGGCAGCTAGTTGTAATGCAGAATGTACCTGTTTTGATACTGAAGATATATCTCTACCGTGTTCATTCAACTCATCCGTATTTGGTGATTCATGATAGGAATCAACTAACTTTTCATTCGCCTGCAATATTGATGATATAGAAGCAGCACGAGGATGTGATGCCTCTACTAAATGAAGTTTCTCCGGATGATTCTCAACATGTTTCAATAATATATCAGTACAATGCGTTAAATCTTTATCAGAGCTCATACCAACAACGATACGAGTTTGATTCTTTCTATTTGGATAATTCGATTGTAATTTGATCATCAGGTACTCCATAGCCTGTGGATTATGGGCCACATCTAATACAACTCGTACATTCTTTTGTGTTGTTGTTCCGTCACTGTTTGTTATTGTGGTGGATATATCCATCTCTTCAAAACGACATGGCGGTCGTATTGACACGCCTTTTGCAATATCCTCAGATGATAATTCGAATTGTAAAAGTTTCAGTGCTGCTGTTGCTATACGTGAATTCTCAATATCATAATCATTAAATGATAGCGCCAAATCGGTGGTAAAGGTATCTTCTTGTACCTGCACTTCGTCATCATTAGCAGGTCCCAAGACATCATCACAAACATAAAACTCTTTAACACCCTTCTCCTTACTACAATCTTTCAATACATCCGTGGGTAAATTACTACCAACTAATACTGGACAATTCCTTTTCATTATCCCACCCTTTTCTAATGCAATCAATTCAATAGTATCACCTAATATACGAGTGTGTTCTAACCCAATCGATGTTATTACTGATAATGCAGGTTTGGATATGACATTCGTTGCATCAAGACGGCCACCCAATCCTGTCTCCAAAACGACAACATCAACATTCTCTTGAGCAAAGATATGAAATGCCAATGCAGTTGTTACCTCAAAGAAAGTTGCCGGTATCGAATGTACTTCACATATATTAAATATCTCTTGTAAATATCTTTCAACTTGTGCTTCACTGATTGGTACACCATTAATTTGGATACGTTCTCGAAAGGATGATATGTGTGGTGAAACAAATAATCCAACTTTATACTTTCCAGATTGACTTAATGCATTTGCTGTTTTTAATGCTACTGATCCCTTACCATTGGAACCAGCAATGTGTATTACTGTAACTTTGTTGGATTGATTCATTGGATTACCTAATAATTCATGTAACTTATTCATATTTTCTAAACCTAACTTGACTGGATTGAATAGATTTGTCATGTATAACTTTCTTACTAGTTTCTCGTATGCTGACCATTCTTCTTCTTCTTCTTCTTCTTTGCTATCTAATGAGTTTGACGAGAATAGAGAAGTGAGAGGCTGCATTATTTGCAATTGGGGTGCTTGTTGTCTTCTATTATTGCCAGGTAGTATTGTAGATTGATATCTTCTCTCTCCTGGTACCATACAAATACTTCTTCTACTTGCAGTGAATGACTGTGATGGTGCACTTCTTCTTCTTCTTCCACAGACTGAGTAGCCTACACGACGGATGAATAATGAATTTTGCATTAATGCTACACAGTAGTCAATGATGAAGATATGATGTAGTAATAGAGCTGATATTAGTAGTAGGAGCGGCGATAGACGAGAGACAACGCCAACCAATAACATCATGAAAAAATTATGAGAGTAGGTGTGATAATTTGGTGCCGTATCCTCGCCTTTTCTTCGAATAAGTGAGCAAGAGTTCGTGAACTCGGATACCGCTCAGTTCGCGAACTGGACTAAATACCCAATATGGATACATTTATGTATCCAGATACATATGTCCGTTCAAGCAGTTATTGTCGACGACATTTACAAGAAAGCTCTTTTATCTGTTTAGGTATCCACATGGAGTATCCTATCACTATAATAATATACTCTACTACTTTGACAGACATATACTGCATATTAACTTACTTCAGAACTATACCTTAAGACACATTAACATAGACAAAGATCAATACAATACATATTACTTCTTTGGGGCGGAGGGGCGAAGCCGTTTTGTTTGTGGACGAGGAAGTCGAGGGACATTATCCAATGTCGTTTGACCTCCTTCCCCAATACCATTTGCCTCTGATGCACCCGTGCTTGATTCTAACTGCCCCTCTAAAGCAAGTAGTTCATTCAATTCAATTAGAGCTATCTTACCGGGCTGAAGGTTCGACTTCTTTGCTTCCTTTACTCGTTTTTTATATGCAGTGATTCGTTTATGCAATCCAAGGATGCTTCCGCCATACTGCCCCTTCTGAGTTCTGTCTTTACCTTCTAGCTCTAATAACTTGTCTTTAACCGCATCTTCTAACCGAGAGGCTGCTTGGACTTTGTCACCCTCTGAAGCACCACATACAATGGATATATCACCACTAGATCCAGCAAATACTGCCATCTCTAAACAGTTTCTCAAAGACTGCTTATTATCAATGTCATTTGGAATGTCTGTCTTGGCAAGGTCGGTTGGGTGTAGCTGATTATTGTCGGCAAGCTTCATCAACACACTCATGAAACGAGTCTTTGCATCTCCTTTCTCTTCTGCCAATGTCCGTGCTTCATTATTGTATGTGAGTGGTAATGCAGCTGCAGCAGGGACAGAGACGGCAACATTATCAAGTTCCATTGCAGTTGAACCGCCACTGCCAGTTCCAACATCAACTCCCGTTGCAGCTGCTGTAGCACCACTACCAGTTCCAGCAGTTGCAAACTGGGCTGTAAGACTTTCACTTGCCTCGGTAATACTGCGGCTCTCGTCGACACATTGACGTTTCCTTGAGGGTGTGGTCCTTGAGAGTGTGGGTGTTTTGGCAGCTGCCATGTCAGTAGCTGCGGTGGATTGCATCAGTAGTTGATACCGTCGATTAGACGCCGATAATTGAGCCTTTAACACGCCGTTCTGATTTTGTAGTTGAGACACATCAGCTTTAAGACCGGCACACTCCGTTACTAATGAACGGTGCTCTGACTTGATCTCTTTAACATCTTGTGATATTGAGGCTAACATACTCAAAATGGTAGCATCATTTCCGTCGGCAGTAGTGGATAATGCTCGTACCTTGGCAATCTTAAACCGTTCGTTGTAGTCTTGTTGGACAATCTTGGACCACTCTACAATCACCTGTTCTGGGCTCAAACCGGGGTTACCGGGATCCCTGATGTTGGCATCACGTGCGGCTCTATTCAAACATGTAGTGATACGGTTGGATAGGCCACCACAATCATTCATAATAGCAACATGGTGGCGGATCAAAGATGCGGCACAGACCTCGAGGACTCTCCAAAGGCTACCCCCACGCTTGAACTCATCAATTGATACATGTTTGAACATGTTATCAATCAATGCCTTGACACCATCACTGTTACCAACAACATCCAAAGTAGGCACAACAGGCTCCATGTTTAGATGATTGCCTGCTAATGCATTAGCGGCGGGTAATCCCAGTAAGGCATTATTACCGTCAATGTAAGGTGTAACGCCACCAACAGAATGCCCACTACGGTTAGCAACTTGAAATAATGTGATATTATTGAAGGCTGTTGCATGCGTGATGGCTCCGTAGCGGAGAGACTTGGCAGAGAAGAACGCTAAGACTGATTCGGGTACATTTGGCAAGTTGTCCTTAATAATCTTTCCAATCTTCCTTGCAACTGAGTTGTTATTGATTGACTGTAGATCTGGGAATACTGCATACTTTGATCCTTTCCTTTCGTGTTCTCCCGTACGGAGTAAACCATTATCACACATATAGAATGCCCCCATACAAACAAAGAAATCAAATCCCCACCATTCATTTGTAATTTGTGGCATGGAGTAAGAGTTCAGTGTTTTGGATTCTTGCCATCCAGTGTCTGGTACCTGGAGAAACATATCCCATTCCCAATTGTTGTAGTTAGAGAACTTCTGCTCTCCCGCTCGTCCAAAACTAACATGTGTCAAATTAATCTGTGCTAATTCTTGTAACTTATTGTTACGGTCATTGGCACTCTTAACTAAACGGATCACAACTCCCCTTAAATCACAATGTGCCAATGGGTTATTCTTAATACTATCCGGATCCTTATCATTACGACGGCTACGTAGATCAGGGTACAATGGTTTAGTACCAGCAACTCCAAATACAGCATCACAACGTGCCGCTGTTTGTTGGAAACGATGACATGTTTCTAGGAATTCAACAAGTAGAGATGTCCACCAATCAGGTACATCATCAGCCTTTTTTAAATGTTTCCAATCAGGATGATCGGGGAATTCACCACGCCACCCTTTAATAATCTTGCCAATATATCCTTGTAATGTTTTTGCAGTAACATATCTGTTTGTTTTTGAGTTTGGTGGAGGTTCTAAATCAATTGTAAAATTGAGAGGGAAGATATGTGATGATGCAAATATACATAATTGTCGAATATAATCTTCTGCATTATCTTCCTTAATTTCCGCACATGTCATATCTTTAGGCAAACCATATGCCTTACGAAAGGCAGCATCGAGTTGTTCAGCTGATTTGGCATGACTAATTGTACTGTTATTTTGCCCAGTAACAGCTGCATAGGCAGCTGAAAAAGCGTTCATTGTATATTGTATGTATAATTGTAGAATGAAGGCCCGGTGGTATAATATTATATATAGGGGCTATCGTTGTGGTATAAAGATGCAGTATTACCCTCGTTAACTGTTTTGTTGTTACTGCAATAGTCATTTTGCTTTCTCGTTTCGATGACATTAGTGTTGGTGGAGGGAAGACACCCATCTAGTTGAAGATGAACGGAAAATGAATGAGGATACCGAGTTCGTGTTATAGTGGAGCCTATAGTGAGCGTTGAGTTGCATTCTAGTAGTTATCGTGCTGTTGTTGCTATAGGCCTCGCTTCGCTCGCGAACTGAGTTCGCGAACTCTCGCTGCGCTCGCGAACTATGGCATTTTTTCAGCCACACAATCCAATCCAAACAAATTGCCGATCATTGCAACGATTGACAATACAACAATAGAAGCAACAATAAATGGTCAACCTACGATCTGCCTCCATCCTCCTATCAGCGACCTTAATCGGTCTAGTATCCGGTCAAGATGATATGGCTACCACCACCACCGTTGACGGACCTACCGATGTTAATCAAGAGTATGAAGCCTTAGGTGTCGATGGATCCGGTACAACCAACCCTTCAAAATGCTTCTGGCATATAATGGCAAAGTTCAATGAACAGATTAAGTTACCCGTGCGTATGTCCTATCGTGCGGTTGGGTCTGGTACTGGTATTAAAGAGTTTTTGGGTAAGGATATTAAAATTGATGGTGAGGAGACTGATACCTATGAGGCATATAATGATTTTGGTGCTGGTGATATTCCTATTAGTAAGGAAGATCGTCAAGAGTGGAATGATAAGGGTATTGATTTTGTTCAGTTGCCATTTGTTTTAAGTGCGGTGGTGAGTTGTTGTTGTAATTAGTTTTGTGTCTATTGTGCATATCTTATGCTCAAATCTTATACTCTCATGTTACCTATTGTCAATATAATCTCATGTTATTGTATTTAACTTTCCATTCGGCTAGACATTTTTCCATAGTATTCCAGGAGTACCCAGTGGTGAACGTGGATTGAACTTAACAGCCTGTTTATTGGCACAAATCTTTGATGCTGAGATTACCACATGGGACAATCCTGATATTCTTGATATCAATCCTAATTTAAATGTTGCCAAGGATTATCCTATCTTTGTTGGACGACGTGTCCTTGGATCAAGTTCGACGTACAGTATGACACATTACTTACATGCTCAATGTCCTCAGACTGAGGAAAATCCGAAAGGCTGGCCCGAGTCGAAGACTGCATCCAAGATTGAATGGCATCCTAGCACATATCCCTGTGACGGAAGTGGTTTAATGACTAATTGTATTCAAGATAATGAGGGTGCTATTGGTTATATTGATGCCGCACATGGTCATGAGGCATTGTTGACAGAGATTCGTATTAGTAATGCCGAAGGACGATTCTTAACTACTATTGATGCGGGTGAGACTGGTATTCAGCAGGCTGCTGTAGATCTGACGAAGGTTCCTAGTAGTGCCGATGGTGACTTTTCGGAGGTGGCATTCTACAATATGGTAAGAGGTGTTTTGTTGTATATCTTTGAGATGAATAAATCTACTGTATTTCTCACATCTCATGCACCGTCTCCTCACCTCTCATCTTAGCCTGGAGCTACCACCTGGCCCATCTCCTTGGTATCTTACGTTTACATTCGTAAGGACCTTTCCTTCATCAAGAATCCCGCCCGTCGTACTCTCCTAAAGGCATTTGCCACCGCTCTGTTTGATCCAGATTACATTGGTTTATGTGATCGATTTGGTCACATCCCCGTTCCTACCCAGATTCGTGAGTTGTCACTCAAGGGACTTGAAATGGTAAACACTAATGCACCTGAAACTGATACATGGATCTTTGAGAAGGAAACACTTCCTGGATGGGGACAAGGTGATCGTGTCATCTCTAGTCGTCGTAAGAACTTTGGTCTTTACGAGGCCGATCGTCTTGCTGATGATCTTTCTCCTTTGATTGATGATATGCGTGCACTTAAGTTGGAAGTTGCTAGTATGAAGGCACAGGGTGTGTATGCTGCAAACAGTGCCATGTTCAAGGGTCTTGGACTTGTCTGGTCAGTCGGTGTATTGGCCACTGTCGTACTCGGTTTTAACTAAGAAGTTTGAAAGCTTATATGAAATTGGTTGAACTTTGGAGGAAGAAGAGTATAATGTGTGCACAACTCAACATGCATGCAAGGGTTCAGACGCTACAAGTATCAGAGGAAAGCGTTGACGACGACAAAGTGATATTTCTGGTAGTCATGTGGAAAAGAGAGTCGAGGAGAGACTGAAGCAAATGGGTTTGTCACCCCTTACGCGATGAAGTCATGTATAAACCGACCCTTTTCCCTCTCTGGCACACTCATTTTTACAAAATGAGATGTCAGGGATGAATTGTCATACGAGTAAAGTCACTGAGTTGTTTGGGGGAAATGAAAAGATTTTGGAGATGAGCGGAAAAAGTTCCTACATTAAAAGGTTGCTCTACCCAGGCTATCAGTTTGTGCAAATATGTATTAATCTTTTCAGAGTTTTGTGATCCTACACCAATGAAACAATGGACATAAAACAATAAACTAAGAACAGTATGTCAGTAGGCGTAGAGCTTAGTTATTGTACGGCGAGTAAGGCCGTGTCCACTTACATGATTAGTATGAGATAATGGCAAAGATACTGTAACTCCTTATCGGTATCCTACACCTTTTTGAGACGAGTGAGGTTAGAGGTTGTCATTTCATTAGGATCAAAAACAATCATAATTTAACTGTCTACTTTCTATGTTGTGTTGGGATGACGGTGGTCGATATTGCCAAAGAAAGATACCTTCCTAGGATTATATAATTGTGATGGCTGCCATCTTCAGTAATGTGAAGTTGCCTCTGCTATTTGCAATCATAATACTGTTCATATCTGCTGAATTCTGTGCAACTTTTACAGCTCCATCATTGCTATCGATATCACCGCATCCACAACTTGGTAGAGCTTTGACACAACAATTGATTAGTGGCAGTAAAGAAGATGCTGAATCAACTAGCACAGTACGATCTCAAGCAGCTCTTATAGCTGGTACTACAATTGGTGGAGGATTCCTTGCCCTACCGACTGCTACAGCTCCTTGCGGTGCTCTTCCTTCGACAATTGGTTTGATTGGTGTTTGGTTCTTTCTTCTCGGTGGAGCTCTATCGCTATCAAATTCAATCTTTATATTAAAAGACCAACAAGATCTTGATGGGTATCAGAAAAAGACAAAAGATATATCATTATTTTCATTGATTAGAGATTGCTTCGGTGATGTAGCAGGAGTAATTGGTGGGTTAGTGTTCATACTTTTGATCAAGGTCACACTAATCGCTCAACTTTCTAAGATTGGTGTATTACTTGAAGGATCAATGCCAATGATTGGTAGACGAGCATTGACAGTATATTTTTCAGCCATCATAACTGCATTATGCTTGGTGTTAAAGCAAAGAAGTATTGAAAAACTGAATGATATACTCACCGCTACAATGTTGAGTTCATTTGCTACATTAGTTGCACTCGCCATGCCAAGTGGCTGGAGCTTTGATGGATTGAGACTGAGACGATCAGACTTTTCTTCATTGCTTCCATCTTCCTCGTGGGCTATACCAGGTCAGTAAAGTGTTTGTCTTTTCTTTTACATATATTATATTCATCTCACATATCTAATTTACTCTTCTTAGTCTTCGTGCAACTACTAATATATAACGAAGTTGTGCCATTGGTGGCATCAAGGCTCGATAATGAAGACAAAGTACGAAGAGCTATCTTATTGGGGTCTTCTATACCTCTAATCATGTGCCTTGTTTGGAGTTATGTTTCATTGGGATTGGTACCATACGATCCAGCTATTGCAAGTGGCACAATATATGATCCACTGAGCAAGCTTGGAGGAATTGTAAAGGGAGGATTAATTGGAAAGATCTTCTTGGCCTCAGTGAATGTCTTAGCTTGTAGTGCCATCTGCACAACTGTAATTGGATCAATCCTTGCTAGTACACAATACTTTGATGATGTGATAGCGAACTTATGGAGAAGAGAAAAGGGGGACAAGATTGACAATGATACAACAATCCGCAGTCAAGGTCAAGGGATAAGTAGAAAGATGTGTACACATGCTCTAGCTATCATCCCAAGCGCATATTTCGCTATTAGCGGATCAAAAGACCTATATTATAAGGCTACAAGCTTTGCTGGTGAGCTTCCGTGTACATTATTATATGGACTCTTGCCGCCGCTGTGCAATCTGAGGTTGAAATGGAAGTATTATAAAGAAGGAAGATCGAGAGGAAAGTTTAAAGATATCATTCCACATCTGATACTGGCAAGTATAAGTTTGGCTATTCTACTTAGTAACATAGCAAGTTGATACATGCAACAGAGATACATCTGTCAGACTTGATCTGTAGATTCTCTGTTAGGACCTCCCTCTGACTCAACGAACCACAAAACCATATCAATCTCCTATCGTGTGTAAGATTCCTCACTAAATGGAGAAGTGAGGACAAATAGTTATATCCGTTACTACACAATTTATCCAGTATGGGGTCATTCATACATGGAAAGCTGATCTAGACCACCAGAATCGTGGCAATGTATGATGGTGGGGAAGTGAGATAATATGGATGGTTAAGAGGAATAATATGAATACATACTTCCAACGAGTAGATCGGTACAGTATTTGTCTTTTGAGGGCCCACGTCATCCAACCTCACCACATTCTCACTCTTTTTATTTTTTTCAGTGTTGTGGTGTAGGAGCTCATATTGCATTGCAAGCCACTACCTCCTCTATATCACAATTGCAATCAAATAGCTCAACAATCAATCCCTACTAACATGCCTCCTGAATTAGGTACCAGTAAGTTATTCCGATTGCAATTTGTTCTTTTTTTAATTTGAATTTATTATTGTTCTTTTCATCAACGTAACATGTTCATGTCATGCAGAACTTACTCTAACTTATTGCTCTTCTTATTTAGTTGCTCCTGAAGAAGACACAATGGATGAAAAGAGTGATTCCTTCAATGAAAATGCAGCAGCAGCGACATCCAACACTGATGACAAAGTAAATGATATCGAGGAAGCTGTACTTGCCAACCCATCATCTGATGAGCAAGTAGAAGGTGGTGGTGGTGATGATGAGGCACAACTAATCAAATCTGGTACTCCTTCATCAACTACACCACCAAAATATCCACCATCATGCTTTACCAATGAACGTGGCAACCTAAAGGCTGTGGCATTTGTCGTGCGAAACCCCTGCCTTGTGTTCTCGTTAATCATTATACTATGTGTCGTAATTGCCTTCCTATTGCAATTGTTGGTATTTCGTACTGCCGATGGTAGTCCATTTACTGCACCATCGAATGAGTTTGATGTTTATGACGAGCGTTCAATGCAATATGATTCATTGCGTTTAGCCAAAGATGAGGTTGCAGAGAGTAGAAAAGCATTAGAAGCCGGTAATACAATCTCATTGAAACAATCCGAGTTGTCTGCAGTTGCAATTTGGGTATTTGAAAGTGGTGAGGGTAATGATCAGGGTGTGTTTAGTTCCAAGGAGAGTATCGAAGGAATGAAGGAGGCGTATGATTTATTCCTGCTAGATCCAAAGTTCAAAGATCAATGTTGGCTGGATTATCGAAATAAGACCCTAACTGATGATGAACGCCAATGTCAAATGCCATTAACACCACTCGCCATGTATTACGCATCAGAATGGGATGAAGATAAGGTTGCAAACGTTATTGAACAGTTCAAGGATCCGGAGAAGATGGAACAATTCAACACACTTGCACTGTGCCTCGTTCGTGGTTTATATTGTGATTTACTCCAGGATTTAATCCAAGATACAAGTGCCGAGGATATTGCGTCTATTACACAGCTAGGTGCCGATGTTGACAGTATCACATCCAAGTTTGATATGCAGGGAGAACTAGTTGAGAATTTCAATCAAGTAACAGAATTGGCTAGCTATTTGATTCAAGTTGATATCTTTAAGGGGTTTGTAGATTACGGCTTTGACAGCGGTTTTAGTTCTGACAATCCAATCTCCATGTACTCTCGAGGAATAGTCTATTGGGGAGGACCATTAGAAACTCGTAACGTATCATTAACTGATGAGGAAGCAAATGATGAGATTAGAAAGTCAGAAAGGGATGCAAGGAAGGACTTTGTTTTGGACAATTATCTCGAGGCAATGGATGTCCAAGCTGATAAGTCAACACACGAAGAGATTAACAGTTATTACTTCATGACGGCCATTATTGGTGATGTTATCCTCAACATTGTCCAACAGGTAAGTTTGTTTTTGGTGTATGTTTTTATACCCTGAATACTGAACTGCACAAACTCATATCCTATGTGCACCTCTATATCCATTGCCCAGGATGCCATGTTGGCCTTATTTTCCTTCGCTTTCATCTTCTTTTGGCTATTTGTCAATACAAGTTCTTGGTTCTTGGCATTCGTTGGGTTGTTTGAAATCTTTTTCTCCATCCCCATTGCTTGGTTCATCTTCACGGTCGTCTTCCAGATCAACTACTTTGCAACATTGAATGCACTTGCCCTGTTTGTCGTGGCAGCCATTGGTGCTGATGATATCTTCATCTTTATGGATGCATACAAGCAGAGTCAGTATCATTTAGATATCTTGACAGACTTAGAGACGCGCATGTCTTGGGTATACCGTCGTACTGGAACTGCCATGGCTATCACAAGTGCCACCACCTGTGCCGCCTTCCTGTGTACGTTAATAACCCCACTCACATCTATCAGAAGTTTCGGGATTTTCGCTGCCGTGGTTATTTTCATCGATTATGTTCTTGTCATGACCTTGTTCTGTACTGCCGTAGTTATTTATCACAATCGGTACGAGAAGAGTGCCAAGTTTGGCTGCTGTTGTCCTTGTGGGCTAAACGATCCTTCCAACACTGAGAAGGCTCGTCTCGCACTCGAAGAAAATGATGGTGATATCAAGAGGGATCGTGTGTCCGAGTTCTTCAGGACGAAAGTGGCTGGATTCATCAAGGTACCTCTTCATCGTTTGGTATTATGTGTCGTCTTCCTCACGTGGATGGGAGTAGCAATCTGGCAAGCAACTCTCATTGAGGCTACCAAGGAGAGTGAACAGTTTCTTAGTGAAGACAATCCTCTCCAGAAGAGTCTGACTATTCTTGATCGAGAGTTTCCTTCTGCTGATGATGACCTTGGTCTCAAGGTCTACTATGCCTACGGTGTTGACCAAGTTGATCGTCAAGGAGTCAATCGATTGATCGATCCTGATTTCTTCGGCACACCAAAGTTTGTGGAAGAGTTTGTTTTTGACGAGCAGTGTCAAACGGACCTGCTAGAGTTCTGTGATACACTCCGAACTGATCCATTGTATGAAGATCTTATCAAGAGAAAGAGTGGTCTTGGTCTAGTCTACTGTTTCTTGGAAGAGCTTGGTGCATACAACATCAAGGGCAATCTGGATGATTGTGATTACGTCCGTCAAGGTGACTGGAAGAACGCTACATGGCAAGTAGATCCAAGCAACCTTGCTGATATTATCCCCGGCTTCTTGCAACAAAAATCTTGCTACGACGAAAGTGGTAGTGATACGATTGCTGGACGTTACCAGAATGAAATTGGATGGGATGGTCAGAGTATGCGATTTGCCGCTGTTGCTGCCGAATCTGCAGTGCTTGACCCCTTTGGCATTGACGGCGAGAGCTTCACGCGTGCAGAGTATGAACAGTTTATCAAAATTGCAGAAGAACAGGACAAGCTTGCCCAGAGCTGCAACGGAGGAAATGAAGTCGTCATGACTGACTTGGATGAGAAGTTCGTATTCATGAACAACCAATCAATCTATGTCCGTTCGGCCTACCAGAGTGCTATCCTTGGTGTCGCAATAGCGTTCGTGGTGCTTTTGATTAGTACACGAGTCTTCCACTTGGCCTTCTTTGCTAGCCTTAGTATCACTTGTGTGTTACTCAGTGTCGTAGGCGTGATGGTTATGATCGGTTGGGACCTTGGCTCTATTGAAAGTATCCTCATTGGAATTATTGCCGGCTTCAGTGTTGACTATGTAGTCCATTTAGCACATGCCTACGAGATTGCTTCAGGAGACACATACGATAGAATCACAGAAGCGTTTTCTGATTTGGGAATTAGTGTTTTCAACGGGATGATTACATCAGTTGTCGCATCCATCCCTCTCTTCTTCTGTCAGCTCCAGTTCTTTGCCAAGTTTGGAACGTTTATTTGTCTCACCATTGCATTTAGCTGGATTTTTGCCAACTTTGGCTTCATGAGTCTTCTTGCACAGTTGAAGATTCCCATCAACCCAAACAAGAAGTGCAGTCTGTAAGGGAAAGCTGTGGTGCTGTATGAAAATATTTGTTGAATTGTATCGACACAGACAGTGTATATAGATGAATTATTAGTTGGATTGTGTCTGCCATACTTGTACAAATGTAAAAGGATATAATCAAAGAGTTTGTTTGCTATTTTCTTTTTTAGACTAGCACATAGTCACAGATCCTACTCTCTAAGTAACACTCAAATATAGTATAGTAGTCGGGAAGAGCCAACTCTATATCTGGGAGATAAAGAAAAGGGAAAGCAATCACCTTTAAATGGGGAATGGAAATTACTTTTCACGACAGCTGCGGACGCATCATTTAGTAAGAATAGTACAAGAGGAGACGCAAGGGTTAAGAATGTAGTTGATTGTGCCAAAGGGCGTATTACAAACGTCATCGACTTTGCGATGAACGATGGTAGTGACCCGGTTGTGAAATCTCTCAATGTTGTTATCGATGCCATAGCTGAATCGAAATCTCGAGTTGAGTTGCGCTTTCGATATGCAAAAGTTTGCCTAACAAAATTTCTATGGTTCAAAAAGAATTGGAACCTTTATATTCCAGTTCCTGCACCTTTCATTACACGGATGATTGTCTTCTTTAACAGACTGTTTCGCTTTGGTAAACAGGTAACAAAAGCTCCACCTAAAGCATACTTTGATGTGTTGTATCTTGATGATGGACTGAGGATTCATAAGACGGGAGAGGATAATCTCTTCATTCAAGTGAAGCCGGATAAGTGGAAAGATGCAGAAGCATTTTTGGCTTGAACAACTTCTATGAGTAGAATAAACCGCTAGTACATCACTGCATGCATATTATGACACTTATTCATTTAGTTTATTATATTGCCAGTGGCAGCATCTACAACCTTATCAAAGTATTGCAATGAGAGTATGCCTTCTTCCTTTACACCAGCTGTCAATATCACTCCATTATCACTTTTATAGAACTTTATACTATCATTAGCACATTTTGAACCATTGATATAGATGTATATTTGACTAGATGATCTCATTCCAGATATTGGTCTTGTATTCTGTTTGTCTTGCTTATTTTTCTGTGGCTGAGGTAACCCAGTCGCAAAATGTATATGATTTCTCTTCATTCTACTCAATCCTTCGTGTTGGATATGATCTCTCCACGCCTTCAATGTAGTTCCATGTATAATTGACAAGTTTGGATGAGATAATTCTTCATGCTTAAGGGATGTTAATAGTTCCTCTGCTTTTACTTTCAATGAATGGCCTTGATTTGCTCGTATGCAGAGCACCTTTTCCTTGTATTCCAGTCGGAATCTTTGTTTATCATTATTCTCCACAACTCTGATAACATCTTCAACTGTATACTTTGGTTGACCTTCTTTACCACCCTTGCAAAATCTAGGGTGGTTTAGAGTCAAGATGTTTTGCAATGGGATATAGCCATCCGATGATAATTGCAGTCCAAGAGATGAAGCAGCATGACGAAGTACCCAACTTAATGATTTTGATAATTGAACATCTGGAGAATTATTGTCACGGCTACGTTTTCTATTGCAATTATTAGAGGTAGTATCGCCCTTTTGTTTTGGTTTGTGGTTGTTTTGCATTTCGGGATTGTGTATGCATATCATGTGTTCTATCTACTAATCTAATGATTGCTACCCAGATAAAACTACTCGATAAACGGCATGATATGTGCTATCACTCACAGCCTAATAAGCACACTAATTCACTATCGTATCAAGCCAAATGCCAACATTGGATGTACAATCTTCTGGCGATCGAACGCTCCCAGTTTTGAGATTGTCGAGTGTTGTAGGGTTGCAGTAGTTGCAGGTTGCAATTATCCTGTTAGTATGATGATCTGGTGTAGATGATCTCTCTCAGAAGCTAGCATAGGCCAGTTAAAAGTTGTTGTACAACTTTAGAGTTTAATATTATCATGTAGCTAGAGTGGCCATCCAATCCTACTGGATATCAAACATGCCATGATTGATGTTATATCCTAAGAAAGCAGTTGAAACATGTCAAGGTTGCAACATCATGACCACTCTTCATTATCCTCACCTCCTCAATCAATGCAATTGTATAGAAGAGGGTATATATCATTATTGCAATGGCGTATCGTATATCATACATCGGATTGCTTCTAGCCCTATCGGTAGTAAGCTGTAATGCTGCAGAACAACAACATCTCCGTGGACGAGGCAATCAAAAGAAGGAAAGATCATTAAATGGTATCTTTTCAACAGCTTATAGAATTGTGTCACCACAACAATCATACCACAAACGTATGCAAACTATTCCAACTGCTAACAATAATGATGATCTAAAGAGTACCTACATTCAACAGTGTCAAACATACCTATTAGATGATTCAAGTTTTACAAATGATGGTATCATTTCTCAAGTTGATTTTGCAAACATGTTACTTAACCAATGCCAACAACTTGATATGTGTCCACATAAAAAATTAAAGTTTGAACAACTTGATATTAATCTACAACTCAAGTTTATTAATGGAATATGTTATCATCAAGATAGGGTGGACAAGTTTAATTGTATTAAGAATTTGAATGTAATGTGGTTGGAAGGTGATTTGTTTGGGTTTGAGTTGGATGGTGATGAAGATGTAGATACGTTGGTTTATGATATGTGTACTGATACATATGCGGATGCTGTTAAAATCCCATTTGCAAGGTCGAATGGTAAGTAGTTGATGTGTCTTTTCTCTGCTCTGTTACTAGACATCAGGTCAACTAACATTAACTGCATTATTGACTCCATCATGCTTGCAGCACCAACCCTTTCCCCCAGTACTGCATTGCCTACTATGAAGCCTTCACTGATACCTTCAAGTGGTCCTTCAAGACAGCCTGTGTTTCCAACAATCTCTCCTTCTAGTTCATGGCCAAGTACACATTCACCTACTGTGTCTTCAATACCAAAGGATCATCAGGAGAGTGGCATACCGTTTGTAGATGATTGCACATCGTATCTACTCTCTCCTGACACCTTGGAGGATGGTATTATCAGTCAGACAGAGTACACGCAATTCTTGGCTCGTCATTGTATCCAACAAGATCTCTGTGATGATGGCACTGTTGTTGAGTTTGAACAACTTGATATTAATCTACAGCTTGAGTTTGTCTTGGGAGTCTGCAATCATGAAGATCAAGTGAGAAAAGTGCAGTGTGTTACTAATCTCGAGGTAATGTGGAGAGATAATCAGCAGTTTGGATTTGATGTGAATGATAACGATATGCTCAGTAATGATGTCATGGATATGTGTGCAAACACATATAATCACGTTCTAGATATGGGTTTGACTGTTTCACAAGGTAAGAACGGATATATCTCTAATGTATGTGCAGCCTTGCCAATTGATTTCATCTCATCACTCCTGTTCTCAGCCCCAACAAAGTTAATCACAACGTCGCCCAGTCAATCACCTGTGCCGAGCCAATCCCAACCGCCCAGTGAAAGTGAAAGACCTTCTTCTGTCATCAACGAAGTTGGATCTAGTACTCCCAATGATGAGGAGTCGATTGCAAAAGGTACCGTCTTAGGACTATCTTTTGGTCTAGCTCTCACTGTTGCTGCTGCATACCTCGTGTTTATCAACCATCATTCTGATTCAGGGCCGTCATCTGATAAAGATATTTCGTCCCAGAAGGATGACGGGCCGGGGCACTTTAATGCACAACAGTTCAAACCTTGGGGTGAATCAGCAGTCCCCTCATTGTCCTTGTCTTATTTGGGGCTTAATAATTGCTCTATCAACTCTACATCGTCGAGTTTCCGAGACTATAGATTCACCACAGTGTTTGGTCCTAAAGGCGAATCTATTCCTCAATTTGACCCTAATCAAGCAGCTGCAGTTGTTATAGGATCTGTTACAATCGGAGATTCAAGTAGCTACAGCTCTGGGCCGTTTACGTCAGGTTCGAGATCTTCGACAAGATCTTTCTTTTCATTTGGCAGGCGACGCCGAAAGTTTAAAAGTGGATCTTCCACCAGGGACGACATGAGCTCATTGTCGTCTAATAGATCAACATCTTTCAGGAGAGAATATAGAGCACTCGGCCGTCATCGCAAGGGATCTATCAGCCGGTCAAAGTCGGTTCAATCTTCTCATTCTCGTAATACTGTACCCTTGACCAATAGAAGGCGGCAAAAGATAGATCATGTTGTGCAAAGCAACAACCAAGTCTCTCTCGGGGATTGGAATGCCATTTCGTATATGACAGCAGAATGCAGGAACCCTAGTCACAATCAGGCAGCAACTGATGTTGGGGCTGCTCTCCAGCAAAGCAAGTTCTTCTTTGATACACTTTTATGTCCCGAGACGAGTCAATTGTCTGATACAAACACCTTGAAGAGTAGCCAATCCATGCCCAATATTTACCGAGTTTGTTCTTCTGATGCTGGAGCATCAGTCTTATGTAAGTGTTGTTGAAGATTAGCTGCCATTGCATCATTTCTTTGCTAATTGTATTCTCTTTTGTTTGCTCTTCAATATTATACAGCCGAATCATTCTTTCTTGAAGGTTCATCGTTTATCCAACCCCAATCCGTCACCGATTCTGATTCCACAAGTCATCCGTCTGACGAACAATTTGTACCGTGGAGAAAGGAGGGATTTAATTCCTCTTTGCAGTTTTCGGATTCATGCTCTGTTGTGTCGTCTTCTGTGGAGTCTCATGTACCTGAATCAACAACAAAGAAGGTACTTGGTTTAGTAACTCCTACCAAGGGGGCAAAAGCATTATTTTCAAAGTGTCGAAAGAAAGTAAAGGCAAGAGGTGGTTTCAGGTCTTTCAAGCATCGTCAATATCATCATATGAATAGAGATCTTCATGTGGTTGCGGCGTTACAAGAGGATGGTGAGGTTGGTTCTATGATTAGTTATTATTCAAGCAATACAAACTTACTACCTCCTCGGAATGTTGCTAGGGCAGCCAAAACCTCGCCCAATCTTATTGGTGGTACTTTTGCTGCCGCCACGATGCCAATTGCCGCATCCAACAAGCTACCACGTTATATGCTCGAGTCTCCATCTCCGCCGTCACAGACTGAATCAGTAGCAGAGGAAGTAGAAGAAGATACGCCTTCTATCGACGACAAAATTGAAATGAAAGTCCAGCCCGAAACTGTGACACCAATTCAATCTATTCAATCGCCAAGAAAAGTTGCTGTTGTTCAGAACATATCATCTCTTGACATTTGTTCGAGCGAAGATAGAGAGAACAAGACACAAGATAGTGAAAGCACCTTTGTAGCTTACAGTAGAAGTGATTTTGATTCTACTACTGTCTCAAGCTCATCAAAACATTCACGTTCATGCGATTCGTCTGCCGGCAACTCCACTGATTCAAGTCAAACAGGCTGTCGTGGTGTAGGGTGCTCTGATGCAAAAACTGCTTCGTTAGATGTTAGTAAGAAGTATGAGAACATTGAAGAGGGTTGTATTGCTGACATATCTTGTCTAAGCACGGGTACCCTTTCAGCTTTACCCAATATATCTACCTCAGAAGACATCACTTTTGATGATTCTTCTTCGGCAATGATTCATCTTATCGGTATCTCTCATATTCTTTCAGAGACTGAGAGTAGCGTTGAGAGTAGCAAAGATCATCTGAATGAAACCAATCTTGTGTCTAATTCGTCGGGATCGGACATTAGCTTCCCTTCAGATGAAGAAGAGAAGTCTACAACGGGCGACTTTCATATTGGCACTGTCATCAAGAACCCAGAACCAGTTGATGATGCCTCGGATGTCTTTTCCTCCCCATTGCATGTTGAAAGCGAAAGTATATCATTTGATTCATTGGTATTGACACCGTCCGTTGACGTTGATACTGACATCGAGACCACGAGTTTGGCCACAACAGTGCTTGTTGATAATCAATCAAAGATGTAAATGTTTGGAGTTGGATGGCGTGTTTGGTTGGTTGTAGTATTCACTATATGAAGCTTTGTGGAAAACTAGCCCAATCTAACTATGTAAATCTCTATGTGTATACCTAAACAACTATATTCTTATTGTATTATTCTACACTAAACTACAGCTACTTCGACAGTGCAACCTATCAGGCAGCTCGTGAAAATGGGCTTCTCTCCTTCTCCTCATCTTTATGGTCGTCTTTATGAATAGCACTCTTTCCAATTAAAGCCAGTGCGTCCTCAACGCTTTTGTTATGCCTCGCGAGCCTTAGCAACTGAGCCTGAGCGTTCATGTTTGTGTTGTGATTCAAATCCATGCCACCGTAACGAGATTCATTCATTCCACCTTGCAGCTGCATCATCTTAGCTTTGGCTGCCTCCATTGCAAATTGAGCATCGCGGGAGGCACATGCTTGAAGGAACTCATTATTGTCAAAAGAAGTCTGCCACTTTTCCCTTTCCAAGTAATGTGATTGCTGTGAAGGTGGCCGAGGGTATGAGCTAGCTGCAGCACCAACACCACTGTCACCATTAGTCAAGTCAACGTAGTTTCTTCTTGGTGCACCACCACCAAAGAGAGAGGTGTCATGAGCATTCTCCATGGTCAGATTATAAACAGGATTATGCATTGCAGGAGGAAGGCTTTGGCCACTCTTCAGGGCATTGAGAGCATTTTCCATGATATTCCTGTGGTGCCTACTATTTGAGATTGCCCCGAGAAGAGCCTCGGCCTGGGGATCACGAAGAGTGGCACTCCCAGCATCCATTATGCCCGGCCGATCAGATGGCGGCATGGGTCGCTGATCGGCGGCATACATCATATTATTAGGACGAGGAAGGTAACTTCCCTGCTCTTGAAAAGGACGGTGGTAACTGTTGTTATTAGCCTGCTCCCGCAATAACTGCTCTCGGCGAAGCTGCTCACGACGTAATGATATCATAGCAGACTGCTCGTTTGTATTTCTCATCTCCTCCTCCTCTCTTTTCAAACGACTTGTATTAATCTGTGCACGAAGGAGCTGTTGCTGCTTCTCGAGTACAGAATCAAATCCCGAACCTTCACCAAACATAGCATCCTCTTGTTTAAGAAGTTCTCGTTGTCGCTGGAGGACTTGACCTAATAGCCCATCCCTACCCTCTTCGCTTTCACTGCGTAACCCGTTAATTCTTGAGGATGAAACAACATCATTGTCATCACTAGACTTGGTGTCGGTGTCTTCTTGGGATGATGTCGAGGTTCTATGCATCTTGGCAAATTTCCTCTTCTCTGCTAGGAGCATCTTATTCTGCCTATGCAAATCCTTATTAAACACCAAGGGACCAGTAGATTGACATTGCATTTGCATACACAGTAGATGATCATCACGCTGGAAGAACTGCAGTTATAAATGAAGTGGTATGATATATAATTAGCAATAGAATAAGTAAACCCGTTACCAAATTGATCAATAATTAAAACAGCAATAGAATAAGTAAACCAACAATTAAAACCCAACCAATAAAACAAATTCATACTCACCTTGTGATAATATGCACCCAACTCTGTCCCGGCCGTAACTCTTGTGAATCCCCACCGTTTGAGTTTACGGGTAAAGCTGGTATATTTTGACTGTTTAAAGTACAGGGGTAAGACTATTTTATAAGAAAGAATGAATATATATATATATATAAGTTAATATTAGAGGGTGTATTGTATACACAGTAAAAAAATAACCAACTAATTAATAATTCAGCAACTTACCATCATTTTGAAATTCCTCCTTCTTCAATATTGCAAATCCCTTGCCATGGGGTAGCCAAGTGACTACATCAGAATATTCATCGTTGGCTAGTAACTCCATGAGCTGTGATTTTAAGTATGATAAGAAGACGTTAGTTAGTGTGTGGTGCAAAAAGACAACACATGAATGATATGCACAATCAATATTTATTATATAAACCTACCTTTTCGGGGAAGGTCATTGGAACATCATTCCTTGGTGGTGAGCTCTTGTATTTATGTTTGGTTGAAGTACTATTGGTGGAAGGTAATTTAGAGTCATCATCAGTTGCTGTTGTTGTTGTTGTTGCAATTGTAGGTGATGCCGCATCACGGCTTGATGATAGGCCAAGGTTTGCAAGAACTGAGGCAGCCTCAAAAGATGCACGGCGTCGAGTTGGAGAGGGTGGTGATGGTGCATCATAGTCGCCACCATTGGGCTTCTTTTTGTCCGGTGAGTTGGAGGAACGTTTCATAGTGTTTTGTGGTTGAATTGGTGGTAAATCCATTTTGTTGTTATGTACAATAGTTGCTGATGTCTTTTTGTTGATGATAATATCTATTGCAATATATATCCACGAGATTGATAAACTCAATAAATGTATGTAATCGTAGATTACGTCTATCAATAGTATGTAGCCTCCGGAGTTGTTGCAATAGGTTTCGTACATGAGATATGAATTGCTACCCTCCCCTTTTGTCTGCGAAGATTGACATGCGAATGTCACCGGGGTCATTAACCTAGTAAATAACCCTAAAGGGGTTCTCATCATTGGCCTCCTCCTCCTCCTCCTCCTTCCATTAACTCCACCAATCAATTACTCAAATATGAGAGTTTTTGTTGTGTCCAATGCTGCCGCTGTGATATACTTTCATCATTATTATCATTATACACTGAATGGCCAAACGATAATGAGCTAATTACTCTGTATTAGTTTTGTGATATCCTTGAAGAAGATATGTATCTCAGGCTAAAATGGTGTCGTATCTATCTAAATTAGATTGTCTTGCAAGATGAAAAATGCACAGCAATGGCGGCAAATAATTAATTGCATGCCATCTATTGCCGTCACCATCTTGACATTGTTGATATGGTATCATTATTTGTTTAGCTGGTCATCTCATGATCTAAACATATATAGCGTTGTTAGGTTCCTCCCTCTTGCAATTGCAGTTGAATGATTATATTTTTATCCATCAACAATTAACACAGTGTAATATTATAGATAATAATATTATTGAATTGATTTTGTTGACATAATGGCAAAGAGTAAGCGAAATAGAGGATGCCCAACTGCATCAAAGAATAATAATAACAGTCAACCGAACGGTACAATAAAACAAAAACAATGGTGTGCCAACAATATTGATTTGACACAAGAGGCAATTGATCGACATTGGGCAGCTCTACCCTCCCAAGCTAAGAGTTTTATCCATTCATCTGAAGATGGAATGTTTCCTCTTGTAAGTTGAATTAAATTTTTGTGTCCGCCGTAGGTGTATATAAGTACATAAGATGTGTGCACAAATTTTCTAAATCATAATTCTTCTCTACCTCCTATCGTCATCGTACTTAAATATCCTTAGAGCAAGCTCATTCAGTTTTGGTCTGCATCTGCTAATGTTGAATGCACAGTCGGTGGTATTGCGGGTAGCATATGTGGAGCCATGTGGTATGTTTTGTTTATTTTATGTGTTTATGTTATGTGCAATGTTTTTGCAATAGCATTCACCTTTACTCACCCCCATCATATAATAATACGACAGGTATTTGGCCTTGGTACATTTACGTCTTGGTGATTTCAGACAATTAATGGTGCCTTTATTCACCAGTGTTACAACTCATCAATTGAATATATCAAAGGAGAGAAAACAGGTCAATACATTTCCGAGCATCAATTACCATACTTCTTTAGGGGGTGTACTTCGATTCAAACTCCAGATACAATGAAGAGGTACATTGAAAGATATCTACCCAAGGAATATACTCAAATGATGACTTCGTTTGCCAATCTTTCCTCTAAGAAGCATGTCAACCAGTATATTAATCAGATTGGTGATGATTGGCAGTCTGGGAAGAGTAGATCGTCTAGAAATAGCCGTACTCGATCAACATCTGATGCAGATATGCAGCAAATTAAGCTCACCTTTGTTGATGATGTTGATGAGGAAGAGCGTCAATCTTTTGATATAGGTTCTCAAACTACACTCAAGAGTTTGTTTAATAATTATGCTGATAGACGAGGTATATCTTTGAGATTATTGCGATTTTCATACTCAGGCAGTACATTGTTCCTTTCCTCTGCTGGGCACAAGACTCCAGAAGATTTGGGAATAGAGAATGGAGATGAAATCTCAGTCCATGATATGAGTGAAAAGCCATCTCGGAAAACATCAATTAGCAGTGATGACAGCTCTCAAGCCTGTACCCTCAAGAACGACAGTAACAAGTCGTCGAACAGGAAGAAGAAGAAGAAGTCGAAGACAACAAAGAAGAAGAGTAAGCCACAGCCTCGTCAACAGCAGTCACAAGATTCTATCAAGGCACTCGAAGAATACAAAGTTGATCATTCCAAGAGGTTAACCAAGATACATGATGAGTGTTCTGATCAATTCAAACTGATAAGGCAAAGATTGAACAACCTAGCAATATCCCGTAGTAAGCCCAAGAAGAAGACGGCCAAGAAAAAGTCGAAATCAGCAATATCACTTCCATCTGTGGTTGTAAATCCCTCCAAGGAAGGCATTGGAGGCAAAAGCGGTAGAACTCACTATGTCATTCAAGTGGGCGAGACCTCCAACCTCTACAAGAGTACAAAGCCCTCATCCTCCTCCCAACTATCTCCTCAACTTCCCACATTGGACTTGCATGGATATACCAGCGAGGATGCACTAGTGAAGCTTAATGAATGTCTCGAGATTTGGTTCAAAGCAGCAATGGAAGGGAGTTACCCATTCGTGCGTCCGGCAGTGATTGTCTGTGGAGGAGGTACACAGACACTTAGTGAGGTAGTTGAGAAATGGATCAAGTGTAATGCTAATAGAGTATCGAATGCTCCCCGATCTCATAGGTTAAACTCGTCGGCTAGAGCTGCCTGACTCGTTGATATGTGATATGTAGAAGCTACTGTAAAACTAAAATGTATACTATTAGGTACTCTTTTATAGTGAGCTTTTGGTATGTTTATTATCTATCCCTGCCATATTCAAAGAAGAAGGAAAGCACCTCATCAAAGCTCTCTGCTGTTATTTCATGCTGATCAAAAGCCACGTTTAGCTCTTCTATAAGCCACAAACTATTGGCATCCTCTAGCTCCTCATCTTTTAAAGACTTGATAAGTTGTTGGGGTACTCCAAATGGAAGTGCCTTCTTTTCTGACCCTACCTGATCTATTTCACGCGCTTCCACATCATGCTTTTGCCATATTGACGTAACTGCATTAGATGCCCGGGTCCGAGGATTATCTGTCAGATAATTGTTATTGGATGCATCAACAACCCCCATCTCAACTAGGTCATCATATATTTCGTGTGAAAGTTTATCTGTCTACTGACATGGTGATATCAGCTCATTGATATTCATAAACTACAGGTTATCGTATATTATGAGATGCTATCTAGTCACCTCTCTAAGCTCTCTGACTCATCTGAATGAGTGGCTGTCAGTCTCTAACGGTCGCCTCAGTCGTGCCCGTGTCCGCTGTTCCAGCTGGATCATCACACCCTCGCTGACAGTCACTCTTCTGTCTATGCTGCTGCTGCTGCTTGCTTTTGTTTCATTCTTAACATCTCTACAACTATGTGTGGTGTTAAGTATTCGCTTCTAATATTCTTGTGATGTTTGGCCGCATGATGTTTTGTCCAGTAATCTGCATAGTTCAGTTTTCCTGGTCTCCAATATATTCTGAATTGTTGTTGACATTCTCTGTCACGCAGCCAATGTAATCTCATATCCATTGCTTTTGTTCGTTTTGGTTGAATCTTCCCGTTGACTACTGCATCGGCCATTGCGTTGTCTGTTTGTAACGGTGTTGGTGGTTGTTTGTGACCGAGTTCTTCTAGTATTATTCTTATATAGACTGCTTCTCGTGCCATGATGTATAAAGCTGCAAGCTCTGCTTCCGTTGCTGACGTCATAACATGTTTGATTATGTGTGCTATATTGAGTATTGCTCCATTGTTTGTGGGAATGTTGCTGTTGTTGGATAGGAAGAAGTGACCACCCGCTCTACTTCGTGCTTTTGGTTCTGATAAATAACTCGCGTCACTATGTACCCCTAATACCATATCACTACTATTGTACGTTATTACTGCCTCTTCTTGACTTGCTAAGTAATCTAGTAATTGCTTTGCTTGTTTCATTGTATCTTCTGTTGGTTTTGATGATTGTGATGCTATAGCACTAATTGGGCATAATAACGTACTATCTACCGCTCGTCCAAGGTATAGAAACTTGCCGCATACTTGTTGAATGAACTTCTTGCCTTGTTTATCTAATTCCGGTGCAGTTGACTCTTCTGTTGCATATTGTTTCTTTGCTCCATACTTGATTGGTGCACTTGGAAATGGTGCATGTTGTTTCTTACCATTCCATACATGACCAAACTGTTTCAGTGCTTTTTGAACGTATCCTGGCATACTAACATGGACTTGTCGTTTCTCATAATCCCAATCTAATGTCATTCCAATGTATCGTGTACCCGTCCAATCTGTTGTAATTTTGTAGTGTTGTTCTAATACTGATTTCAAATGCAATGCGTGTTCCTTTCCAACATACTTTACTGCAAAGTCATCAACTGTTAAGGCAAATGCGATCGGTCTTGTTTTATGTTTCCATAAGCCCGGTACTAACTTACTTTGGTAGTAACCCTTCTTGTTTAATCGCTTTTCGAGTAATTCATTCGCCATTAATCCTGCTTGTGGAAGTCCATACATTCCTTTGTTTACTTGTATGTATATACTTCCATTCGTTGTAACCTTTTCTTTCAAATTGTATTCTTTGATGATTTCATCAGGGATGTCGCTAATTCTTATTCTTATATATTCGGGTCTTGACATTGGTGTATTGAGATAAAAATTTGATATATCCATAGTCATAAATCGAGCGCCCTTTGTTGATACTACACTGTTCATTAATATTTTGGCCACTAACATATCTGCTGTTGGTGTTGCTACCTCTCCTGGGAAGTTGGTTTGGTCTCCTCCAGCAACAAATCGTGATCGTTCTTTCTCTTCTTTTTCGGGACGAACCGTGCATACCATTTGACCATATGTAACATCTTTCTTTCTATTCTTTGGTATGTCTTGTTCACATATAAACTTGATGGTATTAGTTGGATTCTTTATTCTACCTCCGACTCCATTTGCTAATCTACCAAACTCGTTTGATGCTGATCGTGACCATATTTTTCGAAATTTGGGTATCTTCAATAAGCTTCTATAATTTAGCATCTTACCAGTATCTTCATCCATAACTGCTAAGGCTTGGTGTACTTCATTTTCTAATTTGGATATACGTTTGTTTAATTTTAGTAATGTCTTTCTTTTGTTGATATTGTTTGCTAATGATGCCGTTCCTTGTTGTGATCGTAATCGGCTATTCTTTGTTGATTTAAGGTATCGTGGCGTGGGTTTGGGAATCTTAGATTCTCTGCTTTTGGCTTTGGTTTGGGCTCGTGTATTCGCTGCTGGAGGTGCTGCCAATTCTTGTTGTTCAGCTACTTTGGCCCTTGTACGTGATGCTGGCCCCTCATTATTGATTGTAGTGTTGCTAGCAACTATTTTCGCCAACTTTCTTAGTTTTCGCACCCTCGCAAGTTTTGCTTTGTTACTCTTTTTATTAACACTACTGGTTGGCACTGATTCTTTTACTATTGCAGATTGTATATTACTATTGTTATTTATCACATTATTGATAGATGGCCGTGCAGTATTACTGCTACTGTTTATACTACTCATTGATCTGGTGATGCGTATATTATCAGAATTCGTTACCATTGGATTCACCCTCGGAACTGATTCCATCCTACTTCGAGCCGGTTGGTCCTCCACCCTCGGAACTTGTGTGGAGATCGTTCCGTGTGCATTCTTATTCATTGATTGTGGATTACTTTTGACTTGGTGTTGGGTATCTTTGATTATTGTTTCTAAGTCTTTCATTTGCTGTGAAGTAGTAATACCCTTGCCTTTTAGTACTTTTATACTATCTGCCAATGCCTTCATAAGTTTATCAGCATGAGTTAATGTAGGGTTAGTTATATGTTTGTGTTGCAATTGGACTGTATCGGTGAGTCGTTCACTCTTGGTATCTTTTGTTGTACAGATGTGTGTACGATAATGTTCGGGTGATGTACGAATGTACCAACCGTCGATTGTATGGTATGACCATGTACCTCGTTGGTTGGACTTTTCATGTATTTGTGCTTTACATCCCATTGGTGCTAGTGGCATTTTGTTATAATCGAACGGTCCACTGAGATGCGCATACGCCGATACTGTTGGAGTTGCATTTGATTGTCGGAGTAGATTTAACGTTATCTCTGTTTGGGGTAACAGTTTGTCCCACAGGCTTGGTGGAAAATCTTCCGCTACTCCTGCTAATACACTGAGGAAATGACTCTCGAAATTTCTAATTGCTACCTCTGCTGCATTTCGCCGATGACATCCCGGTGGTACTAATTCCAATTTCAATTTGTACTTATCTCTGATGTGCTCTTTCATGTTTTCTGATACCTCATTATCTAATACATGTTTAGCTGGCATTATTCCTGCTCTTGTCAATCGTAACATTAATGCATTATAGGCTCTTATCATTTCCGCATCCTTTCTACTTTTCATTGGCTCCACTAATATAGCATTACTATCGATGTCCACCATAACCATTATATACTTGTTGCCGCTTCGAGATCGAGTTGGAAAAGCTCCCGTCTGGTCAGAATAGATTGTTTCTTTCGCATCATAAACTTTGATATATACATCCTTTTCCTTCTTGCCTTCTAATTTATGTTTGTTGGCATATTCTTCTAATGGCTTTGCTTTTGTTGAACGTACATTCTTTCGTGATTGATTTAAGTGGCCTTTGGGTGTTTCGACAGTCTCGGGATAATATTTATTTACATTCTTTTCAGTTAACATAGGCCAACCTATGAAATTGCCTGCTTTGATAGCCTTCAGCCATGTTGATTTTACTGGATATCCACACACGGCATGCATCCATTTAATGGCTTGCTCGGTGGAGGGCAAGTCGTATACACTATTAGCTTTTTCTAATGCACGTTGAGCCTTCTTGGATGGTTTTCTTGGTTGCCATTGGCCTCGCTGTTGTACTAATGGTACTCGATATCGTCCCCGTTCGTCTCGTGCACCAACTAATAATGGTATTCCTTTGCATTTAATTAGTACATCTTCTTCTTTGAAGACTGATACTCCATCTTTATTAAAGATTGAAACTGTATCATCATCTGCTAATTTTCCAACACTTATTAATGATGATGGCCATGGGTTAAATGTGTCGGCTGCTGTTGCTGTGGATGAGAATCGTGGTAATGGTAATTTGGTTTTATACTTTCCCGATACGACTTTACCATCTGCTACTCCTACTCGTTTTTTAGATTGATGTAGTATTGGTAATTGCAACTTTTGTCTATCATTTTCTGATATATAATGACCATCGGCGCCTGTGTCCATTGTCATCAACACTATTGGCTTATCTTGAGAGTTAAATGTACATTCCGATGTTTCGTTTGCAAATCTTACTCTCCTTTTCTCGGGACAAAGGAGTGATGAGAACGCTTTTCCTACTATTGTACTGATATTGTAAGTTGTGTTACGACCTTGTTGAATTAAATTCGGCTTGTTTTGTTGTGTCTTCTGTAACACCTGTTTGAATAGTTCTAACTTGATATTATTCTTCTTAGCCTTAGCAGTGATTTCGTCTTCTTCTTTTGTAACATAACTATCGATCAATGCATCTTCATTTGCTTCATCATACGCTTGTTGTTGTTTGGCTAATTGTTTTGCTTTAATGCGACGCTTCACCTTCTTTAGATAGTGATTTGATTTTGTATCTTTGGCGATATTACGTACTTTTATTCATTTTGGCGATGGGTGCGGATGCGTCATTATTGGTATCCTTCTTTATTTCTGAATTTTTATTTGGCAAGGGATCGGTGAATTGTGGGAGAGAGGAATAGACATTACTAAGTTGGATGTAGGCTGGCTTCTTGATTATTAATTTATTCTTGTTGGTATTCTTGCCAGCCGTCACATCTTTCCATACTTCCATATCTTCTTTCTCAACTACTTCCCACCGGTCCCGTGTTTCCTATTCACTACTTTTATTCTTGAACTCCTCAAGCAAAGCTCTCTTCAATGTCTCTTCTGCCCAATCAGGCCTCGTCCCTTTGAACTCAGGGTTATAGTAACACTGATCGGGAGATTTGTACGGATGCTTCTTAGTCCGCTTGAATTTCTTGCAGTGGGGGCATTTCATATTCTTCTCCTTCTGCTCCTCTGAAATTCGGACCCCACTCTTGCTCCTACCGCTCTTTTCAGACGAACTGCGTGTACTGCTGCGGCTTCTTGATGAACTCTTGTCTTGTACGGCACTTGCTTCTCCTTCCTCACTGGCTGTAGAATAATCATCGTGAGAAGTGATGGCGTTTAATACGCTTAAAGCAATGGAGGACACATCGGTGTCCATCGTCACAGCGTTTGCAGTTTCTTCTAGATCTCCTGGTGCTGGTGCTGCTTGGAGGTCGCGTTTGGCATCGGCAGTGCCGAGTTTATCGACTACTTTGTTGAAGTCATCGATAGTCCACTTGTGGGAAGGTGGATATTTTTGTTTGATTTCGTCGAATACTTGGTTGAAGTGGTATGCCCATTTCTCCGTGAGCACACCCTCTATCGCTGCCATAAAGACAGCAAACATAATTGACGTATCCACAACGATCCCATTGTCCTTGAGGAATTGCAATTTGTTCATGAAGTTCGCAGCATTTACACTCATCTTTTGTTGGAAGTTAACTTCGAATTTAATGGTGTTAATCAATTCGGTGAGCTGGTCGGCAAATAATGCCCTATCGGCAGCGTCTAATAGAAACGCGAATAATTCGTGAAGCATGAACTTGTCATGTGATTTGAGATCGATACCATTAGGTTCTTTGAGGAAAGGGCCAAGGGTTTCCATACCAAATAATTTCTTGAGGAACTTAATGACTGCATCCCTTCCACCAAGCGAACTTTGGTTGCTGCAATTATGCTCTTCAGAATATACATCTGCCATTTCTTTTGTTAATTTGTTAGGGATGAGGACAGAGTTATCCTTCGCATGTTCGGCTGTCTTTTGTTTGATTAATTCTTCGTTTGCTTTTAATAGTTGGCTAGTTGTAACAACACCATCTTCTTTGGCGCTGTTGAGTTTGTTCGGTGTTTTTAGCATTAAACCCTTGAGGTTGGGTACATCGGCTAGTCCACTTTGGGCACGTGAATGTGTTCCCCCGAGGACATTTGTTATACTCGTATCTAATTGCAATATTTGCTGACGTGTAAATACTTTGTTGATGAGGTTGAGATCGATTTGATCTTCTAACCTTTTGGTGACGGTTTCTTCCGTCTCTGTTCTTGCCGTGAATTGGTCCGACATGTTGATTATTGATTTATTTTACTTTATACGATAACTACTGACATGGTGATATCAGCTCATTGATATTCATAAACTACAGGTTATCGTATATTATGAGATGCTATCTAGTCACCTCTCTAAGCTCTCTGACTCATCTGAATGAGTGGCTGTCAGTCTCTAACGGTCGCCTCAGTCGTGCCCGTGTCCGCTGTTCCAGCTGGATCATCACTGTCATTTGCTCATCATCAGCATAAACTCTTGAGAAATGATCTGGGTTTATGCTCTTCTTCGAAGTCGTTACCGAGTCCGCTTAGGCGGGAGCAGTTTACCCGGTGTTAGGTGTATGGACTAGCCTTAGTATCAATTGCAATTCATGGCCATGGCAGTGGCTATAATGGCAAACATATATCTTTGCTGCTCATACATTTGTTCTCTCGAAACAATCAAGTATTAGAGATAGCGTTGATGCTGCATATCACATACGGACTATTATAGACCCACGCAATTACTACTACAAAGAGATAGTGTACCATTTATCAATTTCAAAATTGAACATCAAAATAGATTTAGATGCGCCGTATGCATCATATGATATGCTTATAGAATGATACGGATTGGGTTACAATAATACATTCTTTAATTGATGGTGTTGTCGTCAGAAGGGCTACATTTGCTAAGTAGTGTTGCTGTGTGGCGTCATGACTTTGAGACGATTAATGATAAGAATGTTGCTATGTGGCACTGTTACTACATTGATGTAATTAATTTTTATATCACGAAGGAGAATCACCGTGAGTGGATCGATGATAATAAGAAGAAGAAGGAGAAGAAGAAGGAATACTCAACTTCTGATGGCTGGGATGTTATTAGATTTCAAGTTAGTGAGGAGCATCGTATCAATCGAACATTTAACACTTTAAATGATTTCTTAAAGTATTGGTTTCATGAGTATAACAATCGTCAAGAGAGTAGTAGACTCGAACCGATATATATGAAAAAGCATACAAAGAAACAACCAGGACAAGGCCCAACCGGAGTCCAACAAGAAGCCTTAGAAAGATATCAAAAACTTAGCTACACAGATAAAGCAATATATAGAGCAGTTGCAAAGGAGTACTTCAGAAAGAAGAAGTAGTATATGTACAATAATTAAAGTAACGATTAAAGTAACAAATAATCAGTAGATATCTAGGGCGTATCTATAGTTAATGCAATTGTCATCTCTATCTTTATCTATACTCTCATTCCTCTAATATCTTTCATTTGTTTTTGTGTGCATATCATATGTGCATTTATCATTCTCTCGGATTGGACTATCCCTATACGACCATACCTAGTAGATGTGTAGTAGAATCCATTCTCATACATCCAAAGTTGATTGTCGTATACTGCCGATGTATTGATCCGTGTAGAGAGTTGTCGAACGGGAGGCCGCTGCTGTTATGCATGCAATATTTTTTGTTGTAATGTAAATCGAACATACATCACATCTCCAATGCCATAAAGTATCGACGATATCGTATATCATATTGATTTTATAATTGTAGGGATTGGTGCAGTATTGCATATGTGATGTAGATGCACATCAACCACTAATATTGATTATTGGTAGCACATATCATACGTCATTGCAATGAGTATGCGGCGTCAAACTAACGAATACCCCGATCATTATTGCAACTATTACGAACATCTATATCGTATCTAGTTGTGTGCGTACGCTCGAGCAATTGATTTTGTTTTGACATTGTAAATTATAGAGGTGGTTGAATTGTAGTACTTTATTGTCGGAATTGCAAAGGCTGCATAAATATAAGCACTTCTATTCATCCAATCATTATTGTTAGAATCATATTTACTGTTGAAGAGCCCTAACACTTAAAGATATTATTGTAATCAGCCTCAACGCTAACTTTGTAATTTTTCAAGTACGTTCATACTAGTTTGTTTGATCTTTACATTTCGACGTCACTTGTTGAGCCCAATAGAAAGGAGGCTTAATAATAAGGAGGAGCCGATCAACAACACCATTCAATGATTAGCCGATGCTTTTTTGCTCTTCATCTCTCTACTATCTGCCTACTGCAGGTTTTATTTGTGCTGATTGTTCGAGAGTGTCCCTTTTTTGCGCTCGCCTAAAATTCGCTCAATTGGCCAGTTCTTCCGCTTCTAAAGGTGACAAGGCACATTTTACTAATCTTTACCTTAGTGTACACAATACATTACCGTTTTATCGCCAATTTATTCTTAAAAGGACCGAAGGAGAAGCACAATTTATAGACGTTGGAGTTACCTAGGGTAAACTGATGACCATCCACCCGTTATGTCCCCAATCTGTATTACCCCACCAAGTACAGCATATGGACCAACAGGATTACCCCCTCTTGATGACGAGTCAGACGACACTTCCACGACACAAGATTGTGACACCATAGACGACACGGTAGACACTGACAACATTGATGATTCCCTCGAGACACATGGACAGGTAAGTTTCAATTACAAGGAAGTAATCAATGAACTGGAGGAATTATGGGAATACAAGGAATCAGTACGTCACCGACGTAAGGCAATGCTCAGAGAGCTACGGGAGGTAAGTATACGGGGAGATATTGAGGGAAGATTATTGCCGCCGCATTTGGAGACAATTATTCGCAAGGCGTGTACAGGGCAGTACCACCACGGCAGGCACCACCAAGGGATGGTGATGGCAACATCATACAGCTACCCTCCGGAGACAATCAACATGGAATACAACGGGAGCTGGACAACATTCGTGTTACGTAACGAGTTATTAATCACCCAGGCTAGATCTGACGAGATCGTCCACCGACACAACGTCCACCAACTAATGATAGGAAGAGCAGGGAACCCCAAGACCAAGCTTAACCAACGCATCAGGCAGCTTGCATTCCAACACAACATCGTAAAACACCTCACCAAGATTATCAAGTCACCATGGTACGGCTACACCCAGGACAACGCGATTATCAGTGAGCATACACTAGTACTCCACCCTACACTGGTAGAGTTCATGCGCATACACGGCTTTGGGTCAAGGATTATTGCGGAAGGGATTATGTTTGGAGACTCCGATAGATTTGCAGATATGAAGATTGATATGTTTGGACAGATGTCAAACATGAATTATGTGGGACCATCACTTACTTGTCCCAAAGATGTACTAGATGAATTTGAGATTGGTAAGAACTAGAATGACAGGGGAGTGACAACGACAGTGCCATTCTGATCATCCCAAGTAGATACGGACACCCGTTTATTGTTTAGAGAAGATACCTATTGAGATACCTATGTGAAGATACCTTGAAGAAGATCCTACAGTTGAATCGCTGTTTATTAAAGAGAAACGTACATCTCTCATAGTATGGATAATTAGTAAAGAACCAAGTAATCGTAAAGAATACACGTATATCAGTCTAGGGATATACAACGATAGCCTCTGCAGTCTATTGACGCTGCATACTATGTCGAATAACGAACGATAATCCACTGTCGTTGACAGCCAATATGGGAGGGTATGTGGCCTCGCTGTCTCGATTGGATCTCAATCGAGACACTCTCAGGACTCAGGCGAGATTCTGCAACTTAGCAGGTGCATGCCAGAAGGTCATTGAGTGCCTATGTATCATCCTGCCATCCTTTACTAAGCATTTCATCACCTTTTGACACAACTCAGCCCTTGCTTTCATCTTTGGCTTGATGCCAATATGGGAGGGTATGTGGCCTCGCTGTCTCGATTGGATCTCAATCGAGACACTCTCAGGACTCAGGCGAGATTCTGGCAACTTAGCAGGTGCATGCCAGAAGGTCATTGAGTGCCTATGTATCATCCTGCCATCCTTTACTAAGCATTTCATCACCTTTTGACACAACTCAGCCCTTGCTTTCATCT
>Ga0214477_100158_pt1 | contig 46289 bp, 34 predicted proteins | sample M1_20Mar14CPVII9_FD_165058 | JGI IMG/M metagenome (GOLD analysis project Ga0214477, IMG submission 165058) | Marine eukaryotic communities from Monterey Bay, California, United States - M1_20Mar14CPVII9sort6BwellC16 | ecosystem: Environmental > Aquatic > Marine > Unclassified | place: USA... | reverse complement strand
TTGTAGTATTTATATGGTAATCTTCTTCTAATATCTAATTTTATGGAGTTAAGCAGTATATATCTTCTAATATTTGATTTTATATGGAGAGATTTGCTTTGATTTTCGATGATAAGATACCCCATCATCTCCCCCCCTTTGCAGCAAAAACCTTCCTCCCCATTCTGTTTACAGAGACCAAGATTTATCAATCATATCTCTAATAATTACCATTAAAGCACTAAGAGCTTCTTCATCGGGAGGTTTCCACTTGTTTGTTTCAATCCAATGAGATACGCCCAACTTATCTTTATTTGCATTTGCATACTTTCGTAGCTTACCACGAATCTTGGAACATTCTCCTCTACTATCCTGTTGTCTTTTGTAGTATTGACGGTTAGGTTGAAGCTTATCCATTAAGCGGATTACATCACTAATACTATTTGGCAATGATGAAATTTGTTTGAAATGTATCAATGGGTCGTTATCAGAGATATCGTCGGTATCTTGTACTATCTCTGCGGTGACGGGTTCTCCCTTTACTAATATATCAAGCGTATCTGCCTTCCTCTTACGATCATTATTATCCTTAGGAGGAGTTATTACGATTGTTGCTGTTGTAGGGGAGAGTTTCTCCTCCTCCCCATCGTCATCATCATCGGTCGTATCTTTAGCTTTGACATCCTCCTTTTTAATACGAGCCGCCGCTGCCGCCGCCAAAGGGACCTCCGAGCTTTCAATACCTTCCTCTACTAATATCCGGGTAACCATTTGCAATATGTAAGGATTTGAACACATACAAAGAGGTAGGCGGTAGGAGGCAAAAAGATTTTCTATCAAGCCATCGCTGATTTCTTGCAGTTGAGAACTCAACGTAAATGGACAACTCAACTCAATAAATCTTTGAGGTTGGGCATAACGCATAGTAATCTAATTAATAGGTTTATTATCCTTGCCATCTAATTGCCTATTGACCGCTGATAAAGTGATATCCTAAAGCAATCCGACCGACGAACACATCTTGCGCACAAAAAAATCACTGCACCATAACACAACACACAACAATCATGAGAATTTATCAACCCCAACATACACCACTACACACCGTGTCTTCATCACCAACTACCCAACGTATCAAATCAAAACTATCAACAACCCATAAATCATACAAGGCACGATTATCCAACACAGAAGGAACTCCACCAACAGATTATTCACGATCATATCGTTCTCCATTATTATCACCCGGTTGGCAAAGTGATGATGAAGAAGAGGATGATACAGATAGTATTGAAGGAGTTGGATGTATAAACGATAAAAAAGAGGGTAGGGATGATGTTGCTGATCTACCTGAATGGGGTACATTGCAATACTCTCAACGCATGTTGCGCAGTAGCAACAAGTCAATATCCAGCAGCAATAGCAGCAGCAGTAAACGATTGGGTATTGCCAAACGTCCAGTAAAGAAGGTATTAAGTGCATTACCAAACCTATCTTCATTGCGTAGTCCTCGTGGTAGTGGATCAGGATGTGCAGCTGCCTACCTCAAGAGTATCAACAGCAGTAGTTCCGATTATTACGAAGAGGAGACTGATTGTCGTGATGATGATTCGGAATATTTATTGGGTGGTATGTATGATAATTTGGTTGGAGGACAGCGCGACTTTCCAAGTTCAAGTAGTTTAGTTGATGACGAGGATGAAGTAGGAGAATTGGGTGGTATGAAGAGTTTCAAACAATTAAGAGAGGTATTTGAACGTGGCGGATCAGGAAGCGGTGAAGATGAAAGAGTTGGAAGGAAATATCTTGAGGTTGTTGACTTTGGAGGGTTTGATGATTCAGTAGAAGAAGAATGTTCAGATGTTGTCTTGGATGTCGAGGAGGAAAGAGATGAATATAATGAACAACATCATGGTGATGAAGAGGCTGTCGTTATGTCCTTGAGTGATAAAGAGAATGATGCCACAGATGTGATTGTCGAGTCTCCAAGGAATAGTATGAAACCTATGCGTAAGAGTACTGATGATTCATTAGTTGGTCTTAATTTATCAGAGAATTCAAGGCCCAACGAGAAGGAGGCGGTCAAGAGTGTTGATGAGGATTCTTCTGACCTCTGTGTATCTACTTCGTCAAGTGGTGGTGTAGTTGCTGAGCAGCAGCAGCAGCAGCCTATGATTGTTAACAGCAGCACTGACTATCGGAACCAGAATAGCTCCTTCTTTGGATACAGTACATGCACAGAAGAAGAAGAGAGTGACGTCGTATCAATTGGAAGCTCGGGTAGCAGTTCTACTTGTGATTTGGATAGTCATTTAACAGATGACAAGTCGTTGTTACTAGGTGTGTCCAAGTTGAGTCCAGTGAAAGAACATGCGACACCTGCCACTGAAGCTGAAACTCCAGACATCGAAACTTCTGATAGTGGCGACTCTGACCCTCACCAGAGTCATGTAACATATGCAAGTTATATGAATATTGCCAAAAGAGAATCTCCACCAGTTACTGTTACTCCTTCTGAGAATGGAGATGTCATACTAGTAACACCAATGGATGATGTCATGGATATTGGATTACAACCTGCGGGTATCAAGTTTGCAGATCAACAAGATCGAGAGGCTGCCGTCGCCCCTCCACCTGTACCCCGTGCAAAGACAATTCTAGCTGATGTTAGACCAAGTCCAGCACTTCTAATCCCATCACTTGGCAAGCACGAAGAAGAAGAAGACGAAGCTTCTTTGGAACATGAGCCCCTTGTTGTCCAAGAAGTCGAATCAAACAAACAGGTTGCATCTCCAAGTACAGAGGATGTACACGAAACTCCCAAGAAAATGGAGATTACTAATGCCAGTAAAAGTGCACCGCCAGTATCTAATGAAGCATCCCCAACTGGTGTGGATGAGTTTGAGGACGAAGAAGCATTCGTATCAGATGAGGATGAACAGTTTACCGAGGTTGATTTTGCGACGCCTGCTACGCCCGATGAACGTTCTCTCTCCCCAATTCCTGCTGTTGCATTAGAGTCCGCTTTCATCGCAAGTAAAGGATGGGATGACGACGAGGAAGGAGCCGATGATTCTGAAAGTGTAGACGATGCAGCTAGCCAGACTTCATCTGGATTTGGGCCGTTCGTCAAATATGAAGATGCTCTATCTGACATACTCAAGGGTAGGGCAAAGGCAGAAATGATTGAGTTGCGCCCTTCTTTGGAAAGTGATTGTGGCCAATCGAGCTCTTGTGTGTCAAGCTCAGTGGTATCAAGCTCTGTCGCTCAAGCCTCTGATACCACCGATGATCAGCTTGAGGTAGTCGAAGAAGAGGAGGAAGATATGTCACCAAACTTGTTAGACATGGCTGTTGATTCTGAGGAATTGAGTTCAGATGACAGTAAAGACGCTGCCGAAACCCCTCCCACTGTTAATGAGCCTGGATCATTTAGTCAAATTTACAATCGAAGCTTTGACAAGGAGGAAGGTGAAGAGTCAGATTCGGAGAGCGAGGCACCTGAATCAGACTACTATTTGTCTGCAGATAGTGGTGAAACATCTGATTATATTGATCAGCGTACAACTACAAGACCATGGGCAAAAGCAATGGAGAGCTATGATTCTGGAGAAGAATCTGATTTGATCTCGGCGCCCTCTGCTAGTATGGAAGAAGGAGATCAAGGTTCTCCACAATCAGTGCCTCACATTCTATCCGGTAAAGTGTCTGATGAATCTCTTGAGGAAAGTGAAAGTAGCAATAATAATACCAGTCTAAACACCTTTTGGGCTCATGAGTTGGAGAAGGAACTTAGTCATTCTGTGGAAGAAGATGATGCCGAGGAGTCGCAAGCCAGAAGGAAGAGTATCGATGATAACATTCACACTGATTGTGATGGTAATCAGTACTTGAAGGTTTATGATTTAGATAGCGGAGAGGATATCTATGAAGTAATTGATCAACGTCACTCACTTGAAACTGTCGAAGAGTGCAGAACGGAAGAAGAAGAAGAGGAGGAGGAGGCTGATGAAGATGCGGTATTAGCAAAGGAAGATGTAACCGAAGAGAGCCAGGCCAAAAAGGAACTTGAAGTAATTGACAATGTTGTTCGTGCAATGGAGGAGACATTGGAGCTTGATTCTCGCCACAAATCAGAGAAGTCTATCGTATCGCTTGAGGATCTTCATAGTTTGTTTGATCAATACAGCGAGGTGATACCTGAATCTCTCACTGAAGAGATTGTGGAGGAAATCAATGATGAGCAGCTACAGTTGTCAACACCACCACTTTCTAAGGAAGAGGAGGACGTGGCATTATCTAAACAGTCTAATATTGAAATTCGAAGTGTACGTTCATTAAAGAAGAGACATGTTCACATCAAGAAACGTGCTATTATCAAGAAGGCTAATACAATGCATACGAAGTATGATCTTGCCTATCTTGAAAAGGGATCTCATCATGAGAATGAGGTATCAAATAGAAACAAGACGGACAGTATTGAAATAGTCAGAGTTGACTCTCAAGATTCTCAGTCTTCGTTATTGGCAAACTCATCATTGGATGAAATGGTTTCCAAGGCTCTTGGCGTCCTCTCATCTCGAGAAAAGGATGTCGAGGACCATCAGAATGATGAGTCATCTATTAGTTCATATTCTATAATCTCTGGTGTTGCCGATGTTACTCCGACTGTCGATGAAGAATCATCAGTTGAGTCTGTTACTCCTGAAGAGTACAAGGATAAGTGTTTTGTTTCGTATGAGAGCACTATGAAGAAGAACAAAGAAGAGATTGAGTTACTCGAAGCCGAGCTGAATGAATCAATTAAGTCAATGAAGTCCAAGGGATCTGATAACTCTACTGCTCAGAGTAGTCTTTCTATTGATACCTTCTCTTCAGAGGAGAAATCACATGAGGGCGATGTTGTATCCGAACTACCAGTTCGTGGAGAGCTAAAACGGGGTCAATCATTCATTGTAGCAAAGCTAATGGACGAGAACCATGAGTTGGCAGAGAGTTTGGCAACGACACAATCCAAGCTTCAAAAAGTAAAGAGGAAGTTGGAAAGAGTTACCAGTGAAAGAGATAGGATGGTATCTTCAGCACGCTTTGAGATCTAGATTGGATATAGTGTTCAGTGTCTGTATTATATGTTTAGAGTATAGAAATGAAAGTATAGAAATGAACTAAATGTACACTTGTCTTTAAGTTACAAAGTATATCATTTAGATCGACGAAGCAATGCATAAGTCAACACTCTTAGAACAACTTGGAGTACGACTAACATGAGAACATTAAGCCATAGACTTGACCAGATGCCTTGAATACCGAACGAAGCCAATACATCTGCTCCAGGCTGCGGGCATTGAATGTTGCTATCACCAGCATCTGATTCACTACATGGAATATCCCTGCCTCCAAACTCAATGATAACAAGAGCAGGGAAACCATACCTGTGATACAGTGTAGAAGGATACATGTGATGTGAGCAACCGAGCAACGACAGAAGAAGACATACAGAGCATAGTAAGATGTATATCATATTTACACTCACCTTGCCATTGATATCCAAGAGTACCATTCTAACGATGGTGGTATCAAGTTTAAAGGCATATAAAAACCTCCCAGGATAAAAAGAGATAGACAGAGCATCGGTGCGAGTAGCAAGGCTATCTTTGAGTTTGATATTAAAACAGATAAGAATAATCCCATTGACTGAGCTGCTGATATGGTCAAATAAAATGTAAGCAAGTAAGAAAAGAACGCTGCTGCTGTAGGCCTTAGATTGCATACCCAATATACGACACATCCATATACTGTTGGCAATATGACACTATTGATCATATCACTCAAAGTCATGGCAGTAAAGTAAGGTAGCACTCCATACAGCTTCTTTGCTCGTTCTCTGGATAGCAGATGCCTCTCAGAGGAGAAGATCATGACACTACTGGTCACCACACCATTGGCCTGAGCGATTATGATAAAGAAAAGTAAAGATGCTCGGCTAAACACATAGGTTGTGTTGTCAGGAAGCCTTCCCCATGCCAGACATGTGAACAGTGTCCAAGCAAAGGTAACAATTGCTGCGACACTTGTCAATCTTTGACCTCTTTGTTGTCTCAATGCTCGTTTTGTGAGTAGTTTCAGTTGTACGAAGAATGATGATTGAAACTTCGGCTCACTCTCCTCCAGCTCTTTCAGACTAGAAAGTCTCCGTTCCATTTGGCTGAACTTTAAAGATCTTCTACTATTTGCAATATGTCTTTGTGTTAGTTGATTTCCAGACCTACATTGTGGTATATCCTGTTGCTGTTTTATACAGTGCTCTTTCCATGTTGAAGGTAGAGTACCATCTTTCTTTTCATCATCATTGATTACATCCATTATCCAATCTGCCAAACCAGTCTCGGCTGGAAGAGTTCCTACTTCAGGGCACGATTCTAAAAACTGTCTCGCACCAGATGGCTCTCCTTCATAAACTACCTTGCCCTTGCTTAATAGGAGAAGATTATCAAACATGTTAAAGATGCTTGTTCTCGGCTGATGTATAACTACTGCAATTGAATGTCCCAAATCCGCTAATGACTTTAATGTAACCATAAGCTGATGCGCCGTAGAGGCGTCCAGTCCAGATGTAGGCTCATCGAGGATCAAGATTGATGGACGAGCAACTAACTCTACAGCTACTGCAACTCTCTTCCTTTCACCTCCACTTATACCACGACTTTTACCGCTACCACCAGGCATTCCAATCAAACTGTCTTGAACATGAGTTAATCCAAGCTTTGATAATGTATTGTCAACTAACATTTCAACCTCATTGTTTGTGATATGCTTTGGAGTTTTTAACCTTGCTGAAAATCGGACTGTTTCCTTCACTGTAAGATTTGATAATAGTAAATCATCCTGCCAAACAACACCAACGATTCTTTTCGGTAATTTCCCCTCTCCGCCATTGATTAGAATAGAGGAGTCTTCTACTAAATCATTTGAATCAATTAAACCAGCGGCCACACTAACTAAGGAAGTCTTGCCACAGCCACTCGGTCCCATCCATGCAGAGAGTGTAGAAGGAGCTATACTTGTGGTAACATTCGATAGAACTGTTGTTCGTTTTTGTTTGAGTTTAGAGTTTGTACCTCCACTCGATCGGGTTGAAGGTGCATATGTAATTGAGTTTAATGACAATTCAACCAATGGTACCTCACGGAGAGATGGTAAGGTCTTGGTAGTATTGCCTATTCCTAATTTAACTCTATCATCATTATCTTGGTTCTTATTCTCTTCTATATCAATTGCAACATGAGTGGAAGGTAAAGTATTAGTAGTACTACACATGATCAATTAAACGTGTACGTTGTCTTTGCTGTTCTTCACTCTCTTGTTGCTGTTGTTTCTTTGTACTATCTAACAAACACCACCGATAAGTCTAGATAATATGATGCTGCTGCTTCCTATGTATTTACTATCTACTCTCTAAATTACTCTGATAAGACACAAACACCACCGATAAGTCTTATGATATATATGGTGATATGATGCTGCTCTATGCTGCTGCTTCCTATGAGACGTGCTTATTAACATAGAACTTCTCTCTCACATCGTCATCAGTAGTCAGAAGTTAGAAATCAGAGTTGGGATATGAAATGAAATGGCGATAAAACGATCTTAATTTTCTAGTACTTTGTGTTAGTTTCATTGCCGGCCACTTTATCGGCTTCGGCCTACTATTCTATATAGGGAGGTGATTTGCAGGCTTTCATAGGTGTAGGAGTTGCATATTTACGTAGTATTATCCATCGGCGGCGCGGCATAGTAGTTGCAATACAAAACATACAAAGAAAAATGACGAAACAAACAACATCATCACTCATTCTTGAGTTGCAACAAGCAATATCTGATACAACCAATCAAGTCAATGGACGACGAACTTGCACGCGGATATTAAATCAATGGAAGAAGGAAATACTGCCAAACTTATCAAATGGCGAATGTTTGCAATTATTATTATGCGTAGGTGACGATATTACTGATATAATTTGCGACGATGATAAAAATGACAGCTGTTCATCAATGTCACCAACAGTACAAACATTGTTATCTCTCATCAACAATGATGATGATGTTTCAACAGAGGGTCATCGTGAGAGTAGTGTTGATATATTAAGATTATTATTTCAACAAGGTTTTGGTAATAGTAGTACAGATAATGATGGGATATTACAGACTACTCTAACAAACTTGTTTTACCAATGCTCTCAAACATTCCAACGACGGATGTCAAAGTGTCAATTAGTATCCAGTACTAGTGAAAGTAGTAAGTTTCGATCGTCTACAGCAACATCAGATCCTTTGGAATCATCTGAACATATTAGATTACTACTAGTAGAACTAATGTTGGATTTGGGAGGCTATTGCTTGGCTTCTATCAGCACAAATACCACAACAAACAACAGCAACATTGATTCGATTGAATCAAATAACAAGAAAATACTCAATGCATCCTCTATTATATGTCAAACATTAGCAAAATTTACCATCAATGATCCTTATCCGGAGGTACAACGAGCTGCATGTAATTTAGTTGAAGTGTTATCAAAACTATGTCCTTTGGCTGTACGAATGAATGCTGTTAGTTTATTAGTGTCATTGACTGGGCGAGTAGATGATACTTGCGGTGCAAGTAATCAACTATCAACTGATACTAGTATGATATCAAAGAAGTGTCTATTCCGTCATCGACATGCAAAGACAAGGTGTAAGGGAGTTGATGCCAGTTCTGCCATTGTTACATGCTGTCCGAGGGGTAATTCTTCATCATCCAGTATTGCACAAACATCAACTAATGTACCCGAACATCTTTCAAACTATGGTAGTCATTCTACAACAATGGAACAAATATTGAATGATACTCTTCTACCCGGTTGGGAGAAATTACTAAAGATTGATTCGTCGTCGTCAGTCCAAATTGCTGTTTTGAAAGCTCTTGGAAATGTAGCTAGTAAGCTTGATTGGAGTTATAATCTCAGTGCAGACAATGAACATACATTGAAAGAGTCTACAATGGATTTGACCTCCATTGTAGAAGCTCACATGTTAACATTATTACTCATGTGTCTATCTTCTGGGAATGTGGATCAAGTTCGTAAATTGGCAGTACAGCAATTGACAAGTGTACAAAGTAGTAGTGACGGTAGTGACCAAGACAAACTATCGTGGGATATCCTTGGTGCCTATTTCCAACCAATGGTAGAACGAATACTCGCCTCGTGTTCAACATCTTGGACGTCTTGTCAGAGTCGAGTACGTTCTTTGGGTGCATTACAAGTCATCCTCAGTATTGCAATTCCACTAATGGATAAAAGTGAGCCATCGTTTGATTTGATGAATTCCATTATTGATACATTGTCTGAGAACATACTTAGTGAAGAGAAGGAGGTACTAGAGGCTGCATTGACATGCTGCCGTATCTTTGGGGCTATTGCCCTCGAAGTTATCTCGTCCATGCAAAGTCGCAGCGAAGAGAGTACCACCTTGGTGAAAACTGATTCAGACTCGTCAGACGAGAGCACAACTACAATACAATCATCTCCACGTCAGATGACTTCAATTTTGTTAATGCTCGATAGTATGATGAAGGGATCTCTGTTTACTGAGGATTCGGCATTGATTCTAAATGAGATTGATTCAACATTGGATGTATCAACGCCAGATTGGTTTTATACTTCAACCAAATCAGCGACGACTATTAGCTCATTACTTTGTCACACTACAACTATCAATAATGTCGCAACCAACTCATCGTTGGCATGGGCTCTATTAGATGCATGCAAGTCATTTGTTCAGTGTACAGAGCAGCTTCATGACAAACTAGAGCTGACAAAAGATTCAATCATGAATGTTTTGATTAGCATTACACATCTTTTGAGTTGTCCAGAGCAATACGGCTTGACTTCTACTGCCACCAATATTCTTGATGTCTTCTCTTCCACTGTAATGGGCCAAAATGAAGACGATGAAGGGCTAACGCTATTGGATGTACACTTTAGGACGATTCTCCCAAAGATTATAGCTGAACATGAGTTCCCTTGGAAGCAATCCGATCCTTCCTTTCTTGCAATGGATGCTTTATTACGGCACTGTAAAGGATCGACTGTTGGGAATAACTTTGGTTTGGTTGTTCCCTTCTTTATTAGTCATTTGTCTAATATTCCAAAGAAGAATGAAGAGATCAATGAAGAGAGTAATAGTAGTCAAGTGTTGATAATGGGAGAATCAGCTACAACAAAAGATGACGACTTGACCGAAGAATACTCACTTCGAATTTCGTTAATGGCATTACTACAGACAATTCTCTCAGAACAAAGTTTCTCTCAAACTGAAAGAGGATCTCATTTACAACAAAAGGGCGAGTTCTCAGCTGTGAGCTCTGCACTTGCTGCACAATTCACCACGGATGCTCTACTATCAATCGTCATTCCAAATCTCGTTTGGAAGGCTGGAGCTATGGCGTCGGTATTACGAAAGATTGCCGTGGCTACACTATACTCTCTTTTGAGACATCATTGCAACCGAGATGGATGCACTGGTATGCTTCGTCCAGAAATGATATCACATCTAATTCCAGTTCTTAGTTCAAACGTTGAAGACTCGGAGTCTACTACCCGTGAACTATCTTGTGTTTGTCTTTCCATGGTGCTGGGACAGGTCTCTGATGAGATCTTCTCTCAGATTTGTAAGACCAACAAGCGAGTGTTTAACTCTCTATGTCCTCGATTATTGGAAGCACTAGATGATAGTCACAATCCTGTACGAGTTGCTGCTTGTTCAGCTCTTGAAGCATTCATCAAGCTTGCTTCCAACTCACAATCATCGTTTGATCTTGAGTTGGCAACACTTGAGAACATATTATCAAGTCTATTGATTCAGCTTGATGATCCAGACAAAGATATTCAAGAGAGCGTATTTAACACCTTGTCCGTATTGGTTGAGCTACACACTTGTGATGCAAATGCAAACAAGGAGGTTGTTCTAATGATGACGAGGCTGGTCAGTACAGCACTACAATCGCACAGAGATAAGTCGTACTGTTCCAAGTTGTTAGATAAAGTTGAAGAATTAGGATCGAGTTAATCAACGAAGCTACTGCCAATCCAGATGATGATCATCGTAGTAGGAGATAATGCACCAACAAGTGGTAATATTCTTATTGGTACTGCCAAGTTTGAGCTTCAAGTCATATGTGTGTTAAAAGCTGATAAGAAAGGTAAGAATGTTAATGATTATGATGCCATCCGATTAGAAAGGTAGAGCATCTAAATATACATATTACATAGTCGTCGCTACTTTATATAAATGTGTCAAATGATTACTTGGCTACCTTGTATCTAGTCGATAGCAGCTCTTGCGCTTTGACGAGGTAGAGTTCCTTCTCTCTAATCTGATTCTGTACCTTGTCTATCTCAGCATGTATCTGAACTGCAGACTCGGTAGCATCGGATGACAGCTCTTCAAGCTGTGCTTCATGACTTTGCATGATTTCTTCTTTCTTCTTGTTGTGTTCTCTGTCAAGTTAAGAGTATATCATAAGCGGACAAAGTGAGCATAAGATATGAACAAGAACTGATCTAAGTAGATATATTAAAGAGGACTTACTGAAGCTCCTTTTCACTGCTTTCCTTAAAGTTCACAATCTCTTGTTCTACATCATTCTTCTTTCGTGCGATCGATTTGATACTCTTATCAATACCATTATGTACCTCTTTCAATCTCATCTCCTGTTGTTTCTTTGTTCTTTCATATTTGTTTGTAATATCAGAGAGCTTGTCTTCAACGGCATGATCCATCTCTTCGACCTTGTCTATACTGGCTTCTAGTTTTGACCGTCTCTTGGCTAAACTTGCAAGCTTCTTCTTGATACCTTCATTTGTGGAGTTTTGTTTGTCAATACTCTCATTCAACTGTGCAACATTAGTCCTATGTGACGCCTTCAACTCTGCGATTGTACTGTCGGAAGTATCGATACAAGTTGTGTTTTGATCATCAAGCACGCTCTGTCGAATCAGTTTATCCAACTCTTCTTTTCTCCATTGTAACAGGTCTGCATGAATTTGTTTTGTTTGCTCTTCAACCTGAAGTGCAGATCCTTTTTGCCAATCCTCTTCCCATTTAGTTTTGGAGATTATAATATCTTTCTCCAGCTGATCTAACTTTGACTCAAGTTCACGCTGCTTGTCCTTCTTTTCCTGTTGTAACTGTTGGGAGAGATGATTCAGTTTTGTTGTTTTTAGCTTTGACAACCTAACAGATAGGTCTTTAGCCAATGTCTCTAGTTCAAGAGCGTAAAGTTGCTTAGTGGTCTCTTCCTCTTGTGCCAACTGTTGTTTGAGCTCAGCCAAATTGCGGTTGTGTTCAGCCTCTTCCTTCTTTCTCATCTCAGAAAGCTCTTTTTGCTTTGCAAGGCTAGTATTCTTCTTTTCGCACTCCTGCTGAAACGCATATATTCTGTCTGATAATTCATTATCGCATTGTAGTTCAAGTTTTTGTTTGGCAAACTGTGTCTTCGCCTCAATCTCTTCACATTGCTCGATATGTTTTCTTTGGAGACGTTCAATGTTTGGCTGAATGCCCTTCCACGTTAGTTTTTGTATCTCTTCTGTTCGTCTTTCTAACCAGGCCTTCTCCCTTTGACTCCTTTCAAGTTTGTAGGCTTTGTGTGCTGCTTCCTTTGTATCTGCAATCTCTCTTCTAACCGCATCAAGATTTTCCTTCTTTGTGGCTTCTACTTCCTTCTTCTTCAGTAAGAGGTCGTTTAGTTGGGTATTAAGGGTATTCTTTCTATCATTCAATACCTTGGTAGTGTCAGATATCTTTGCCTGTGCCTGTTTAGATTCCTTGGTGAATTTGTCGAGAAACTTACTTTGCTCATTTTGATATGATGCTAGTTCTTGAGCGTGTCTGATTGTAGAGTCCTCTATTAATTGCTGTAGAAGCTCTATTGACTTTGTTTTATCATCAATCTCCAGTGACAGATGTACGAGGCCGTCTCCTAATGTCGGTGTCTCACTACTCATTGCTGTTTATTATGATTTGGTGGCGTTGCTATACTTTTTCCCAATGATAGGTGTACTTATTTCTATATTATGTTTGATAATAATAATTAAAAATGAAATGCAAATGCAAAAGAAGGCCGATAGATAATAGTATACCTATACCCTACTGTCTTTGTTCAACTTCAATATATATTACATATAGAAGATGAAGCAAACGAGATTGTTTGTTGAGAGTGTATGATATAGTATATTTAAATGATTAGAAAAAAATGACAAGTGAGGACGGTAAAAAAAAAAAACATACGTAAATATTATGATATACAATACATGTTCAAATACAAAGATATCAATTATTGTGTTGCTCATCAGTTTAGATATAACTTACCTATGCTTAAATCTATAGCGCAGTATGATCTGATGTATATGTATTCTCTCCTCTTAATCATTCTCTACCACACACATACTTCATATATACTACATACTTTAATCTTCCAAATTCTTTACAAAGGCAAGATAATCCTGTACACAACTATCAACAAATTCACTACCACTACACTCTGGTAATGTACCGACAATCTTATTACCCCTAAATCTCGAGAATGGCGGTATAATCATATCATCTGGTACTATAGAGTTATCTTCAATAATACAACAATCATGCACTCTTGATCGTGGTGACAATACACAATTATTACCAATACGTACACATGACCCAACACTAGTTGAATATATACGCGTATTGTATCCAATATGTGTATGTGAACCAATAACTATTGGTAATACCTTTTCATTTTCATTCATTGGAGGTGTATCATTATCTACCTTTAATATATTTTCTAATAATGACCATCTATTTTCTAATACTGGGTCCATATTGATTGGTGCTACCGATGGCATGAGAACAACTCCATCTTCAATATAACAATATCTACCAATATAGATTTGTGAATTGGTATATTCACCATGTATGATTGTATTTGATTGGATAATTGATTTCCCCTTCATCGTCAAATTTTCTGAGCCTTGAATTTTGGTTGTTCTTGATATGTAATTTTGCGTTGCCGTACGGATATAATCTGCTAATTTGAATGAAGGGCCTTGTTGGTTAGCGGATGAAGAAGTACTGGTGGTACCGTCGTCGGCGCTCATATTGGTAGGAGCCATAATTGATGGTCAATAGAAGGTCAGAGAGTTAGTGCATTTGGACGCCGCTTTTGCAACTGTCTCGGAGCCACCACCAATTGAAAGTTAATATCTCTCACCAGACCGCTACCAAGAAAGTTCTCATTGCAAGCTGTGTTGTAAGGACAGTTCTACACTACTATGTACTTGCTACACTTTATCACAGTTAAGTATTACATTATCTATCATAACAACAACAATCTCTTCTTTAAACTCTCGTTTCTCGTACTTTGATTCTCGTCTTTGAAAAGCCAAGCCAGCAGCCATACTTGTGTGTGCTTGTACAGTATCGTCACACATATGTTTATACATACAATTGCAATACATTCTCTCTCCACAGTATCACATTCATGCATCGAGTAAGGGCATGCCTTCAGTAGGGTAGATACGCTCTTTGGTATCTCCTCGATTTGTAGCAGTCAAACGGTCTACAATCCCGGCGTCCATATTCTCTCGTACTTTCATGGCCCATTCTAAGCCATCGATAAGTCAATCATGGCATAGATGTCCTCGAAGACAACTCGAGCTAGTCCAAGATTGTCAAAGTCATTTTCATCATGGCCAAAAGGATTCTCAAGTTCCATAGCCATCGTCTCCAACCCAAAGAAGGCGTATGTCATGAAGAATACCAGAAAGATATGTGCTACAAGACTACTATTGTCCGACGATCCTACGGCCAAAGGCAGACTGAAGACCCACAAGAACATCATTGTACGGCTGATTTGTACCACTGGAAACGGCGCAAAACCGAGACCAACCAACCTAATCTGTGCTTGGTAGCCTTGCATCAACTCATCAATCTTTGCATTGAACCGTACCATGCTCAGTGGATTGACTGGCTGTGTAAGTTTCTTTGACTGATCACTAATTGCTGATCGAAGATAGAACGCCATGTATATCGGAGTTCTGTAAACTTCTTGTACTTCTGATCCTTTTTGAATATGAGCCCACTTTCCACTGTGGCCTTTGATTCTATTTCTCATTAGGAGCTGTACCTTTGGCTTTCCATGTAGCTCTGGTATGTTCCATGGCACAATTTTATCATCTTCGTAATCACAAACTGCCATACAGAGTCTTAGTAAAAGACAAGAGTAATAGGCAACTTCATTCCTCCATTCTTTTGCAGATTGTGATTGATCGTTCTTTGTTGCAATAGCTATTGATGATACAAGCTCTCGTGTATTAGCCAACATCTTGAATAGATTATCTCTTGCCTCATGGTAGCAGTTTAAAGCCATTGTTGTTCGAGTTACAAGGAAGAATGATACTATAAAGATTGATATTGTATGACCTCTATTGGATATCAGTTATTAGTCGAGATATGTTAGATGTATTCAAATCTGCATATACATTACAAATGCTATAATATACATTTTGTACTCACAATGTTGACACTTTCATATCTAGTTCAAGACCCTTCAATATTGGAAATAAGATGAATCTATTTGGTATGCAAAGTAATGCATTGGCGACGCAATAGGGCCATATCTTCTTCCAAACACTACCATGGCGTTGGAATATGACACTGGTATGACTTCTTGTATTATATCGAACCGAATATTCACCTATTGATAAGGGTATTGGAAAGAGGATGAGATATAATAATATCTACAAAAACATCAAGCAAAGTACCAATCAAGTGTGTCGCTCTAGTGGATGCTCTGAGGCACCGAGCTAGGGGGTCAAGCACTAATAATATAATCCAAAGGTGATAGAGGAACAAAACAGTAGGATTCAACTACAAGTTGAGACATCTAAGACATCATCCATCAACAAATGACAACACGAAAAAAAAGTACATGCTTACCAATCTTTCTCATGGTTAACTACCTAAGCCTAAACTAGAATACTATTGCAATAATGTATTAGATATACGCCTGTGAATTCTCTATGCCATCCCCTATCAATAGACGCCGCGAAATCATACAAACTCAACGGTATCCTACTTTCTCTCCCCCGCTGCCACCTTCTAACTTTATCTATCACATCGCATGCTGAGAGTTGTCGGTAGATTAGGTGCTCACTGGGATATACACTTGCTCTATATCTGTCTACGATAGTGCCATATCTCTCCGGTGATTGGTGGTATTGTCCAAAGACTCTATTGATCACATCGTCATTTTATGAGAGTAGAGAAATATCATAGTATATACGATGGATATATTATCAAGTCAACAACCAATAGAAATTGATGGAAGTTATAAGGAGGGGGGTGGTCAGATCCTCCGCAATGCAATCGCCTATGCAGTTCTTCTAAAAAAGTCAGTTACGATATCGAATATACGTGCAAATCGTCCACGTTCTCCTGGTATTCGGCCACAGCATTTGGCAGGTATAAAGCTTGCTGTGGATATTGGCAATAGTATTGAAAAGGGTTGTGGCGAGTTGGTTGGCACAGAGATTGGTGCACAACGTATATCATATATCTACAAACATGATTGTAGTCAAGAAGATGACAGTATGTGTATTGATGATATATCTCCAAACAAGAAAGTCAAAGCCGACAATAATGAGAGTAAGGAGGACACAACAACAAATACAAGATTCATTGCTGATACAGGGACTGCTGGATCAATTGCTTTGCTGTTACAAGCATCGTTTCTTCCCGGATTAGTAAATGCAATGAGAGGAGAGAATAATTCCAAGTCAATAACTATTGAGCTTCATGGAGGCACTAATGCATCAAATGCACCTCAGATTGACTATATGACCGATGTGTTTACTCCCTTTATAAATGCATACTTTCAACAAAGGAGCAACAGTTTCTCTTCAACAACAGAGCATCCACCATTAGATATATCAATTGAAAAAAGAGGATATTACCCAAAGGGTGGAGGTGTTGTAAAGATCAATTTGCACAATCCAATAACAAATGATTTCACATTTGGAAGTAATAACAATAGTTCTACAACCTTTCCTGGTATCCAATTGTCACGATGTTTACCAATAATATCAATCAAAATAAAAGCATTTCATTCCGGTAATGCTCCTCGATGGGTAGCCGATAAAATGGTAGCAGGAGCAATGAAGCAATTGAAACAATCATGGAGGGACGATATAAACTTTAGACAGCGATTCCGAGATGTCGGTAGTAACCTCCAAGGGATCTCAAAGAGCATAATCAATGCAAATACTGAAGTATCTCATGTAACAGATTGTCTTGGTTCGGGGTCTGGTATCATGATAATTGCACAACCAATGAATCAAACATACCAAACTTTACCTTTTCCTGCACTAGCAGCATCAGGTCTGGGTGATCGTAAAGTCAATCCAAATGAAACTGGAAGTGATGTCGCAAAAGAGCTTGTTGAATGTATATCTAGTGGCGGTGTGGTAGATAAGTGGATGTCTGATCAGCTAATTCCGTTCATGGCCCTTGCTAATGGTGAGAGTCAAGTGCTTATTGGGGAGCTAACACTTCATACTCAAACGGCTATGCATGTTGCAGAGCAAATGACCAATTGTAAATTTCATGTAAAGAGATTAGATGGAGACTCTCGAGATTGTAATGAACACAAGAAGGATGGTTATGGCGAAGGCAGTATAATGGGAAAGCATCTTATCAGTTGTCAAGGAATCGGGTTCTCGTATACATGAGAGTTAGACCATAGACCATAATATGTCGAGTGAGGTTTTTAGCTTTATCTCTTCTTAAACCTCCCCTGAACCCAAATTCGCTTATGTGATGTGCCATCTTTCTTATTCTTATAAATGCGAGTAACATACTCGAGTTGTATCACCTCCAACCCTGCATTTGTGAATAGAGATCTAACTTCTTCTAGATAAAAAAAGTAGCAGCATGTACCTTTAGCTGAGCTGCTATCATCCAACCCCCGTACATAGAAGTTCTCACAAAGTTGGGCATTAACGACTGAGTTTAATATCAACTGATCGTAATCATAACGGCCAAAATCTCTAAACAACACAACACCACCAGGTTTAAGTTGCTTTGTAGCGTTTTGTACAGCATTGACAAGCCCTTGTGAGTGATATGGACCAATAGCAGAGAGTGCAAACAGAAGCAAAACAATATCTGCAGATTGTTCGAAAAGTGTACAAGTTGATTGTTTTGACGCCAGATTGTATACTTGCGATGTCATGGTCGCAGCTGTAGCTGTATTATCGCCGCCTCCTGTGGCACATTGGTATCTTGAATCCTTATGCAATCTTTGTATCGCTTCATTAGATGCATCAAGGAAGTGGACATGAAGTGTGGGTAACTGCTTATTTGCACTGTCATCTTTGTTCTCATGGCACAGCTGTTGTCTTTCAATAAGATCCAGTATTGTATTGTTACCAATACCACAACCTGCATCAATGATTGTAATGTCTGATGAAGCACTTGTCTCCACAGCCTGTACTTGCTGCGATTTACGCTTCCCTTTTTTGTTACTTGATTGTTGCCATGACTTCCATGGGCTCAACTCCTCAGGAAAAGCGTTGAATAAGTTTGATGGCAGTGATGAAGTTGACTCAATTGAAAGATTTCTGTAGTGATCGTCCCATCTTGATATTGAATCATCAATGTATTGTTTCAGCTTGATCTCACTTTGAGCAGAAATAAACTTATTTTCTTCTGTCCTTTTGGACACCGGCTTGCGAAATCGACCTTGTACCCACACTCTCCTTCTCTCGGTATTATCTCCTCGATTTCTATATACTCGTTGTATGTAGTCAAGTTCTAAACATTCTAGCTTGTCATCTGAATCATTTTGATTAACAAATAGCTCTCGTAGATCGTCTAACGAGAAGTAATAGCAACCTGTTCCATCGCCTTTGCGGTAGAAGTTATCTCCTAGTTGTTTATCTGCCTCCTTTCCCAACTTAAGCTGTGCTTCATCAAGTCTACCATAATCTCTAAATACTAATATTCCTCCGGGCTTTAACATGTCAATCACATGCCTTGCAGCTCGACTTAGTGACGGACTGGGATGCGGACCGATTGCCGATAGACAGAATAGAAGTATAGCCATATCGGCTGAGTTGGAAAGTACTTGTTGTGACGTTGATGATGTTGTTTGTTGTTGATTACCAATATTTATTGTAGATGGATGCATTGCAGATAAATCATATACATGTCCCGTAGCTCTGCCATCTTTAGCAGCTAATTGAAATCGTTCATCTTCTTTTAGCAATTTGATTGCAGATGGTGCAAAATCTAAACAATGTATATGCAATTGTGGTATCTTTGTATCTTTTTGTTGTTGCAATAGTTTTGTATGTTGTTCTAATAAAGGTAAAATAGCGTTGCCCACTCCCGAACCTATCTCAACTATGTGAACATCATCTTTATCAGGTGGTTGTAGTGTATTGGTATCCTCTTCTACATTCTGTATAACATTCGATATATTATCTCCACTATCATTATCGGATTTCACAGAGGTATACAACCAACCAAACTCATTCGGGAAGGCTTTGTGCAAATAATGTCGATCCTTGAAGAAGTTTGTTTTATTCTGTTCGTAAAATGAACTCCAATTAGATGATGCATTTCTTCGAAACTCTTGATATGCTGCTCCTGTAGTAGCATGAGTTGTTTGAGACGAAACTATCTTATTTCTAGCTTCAGCCTTTTGTTCTTCTGTCCAATCATCTGACTTCCAAACATCTCCCGTCCATAATGTTGAGTCTGCCATGATAGGTATTGATAGACCACAATGACGGTATAAACAACGAAGAATGATAAGTTGATGCAAGAGATGAGAATGACGGTATAAACAACGAAGAATGATAAGTTGATGCAAGAGATGAGATGCGTTTCTAAATATGTGGGTATCCTATCCTCGCTACCGATTCTAGCTAAAAAACTTTAATGTATAAACCACCATACTCGTCCTATACCATAATATGCTACTGTGTCTACAAACTCAACATCATACTACAATGATGCCGTCGATTTGATGATGATTGATGGAGCTAACAAAATGGGAATTGATTACCGTTTGTTGGTATCCTAAGATCTAAGTGCAAAGATGCCTAATGATCAACACTCTTCAATAGGTTTGATAGTGAGGTAAGACATGTATGTATGCAAAGAGTCAGCCACTTTATATGATTTACTTCTCGTGTCATGATGACTTTCAATGATTAAGATCTCATATACGAATGTTCTAATGAATGTATCAGTGTTACTTAGCTAGGATGGACAAGCTCATATCTATCTTTAGTCTGTTGGTAAGATCTTTGGCAAATCTTCTTCCTTTGACCACTCAGTCCAAGAACCATCATACATCTTTGTATTCTCCTCTGTGATATTTCTACCCAACTCTTTCAATGCTAGATAGCCATGACAAACAGACCTGTGGCAAGTAAAATGCAATAAAAACACGAGCTTGAGCAAGCAGAGAATAAAGACGAACACTAGCATACATACAAACAATACTTACACTCCACTGCCACAACTCAGGATGATCTTTAGTTCTGGGTTGAGATAGTCAACTCCACGATCCTCAAAAAGCTTCTTCAATTCCTCCTTTGGTTGTATTGCAAGGGCATTGTTAGGTGATGCAATTTGTGTATAAGGTAAGTGTATTGCCGACGGCATGTAGCCTTTCTTTTTATATCCAGAGCCCCGTGTATCAAGTATGACAGTGCCCTTTGACTCTGCACTGTCGTTTTTCAAATACTTATTCACTGCGTCCAATACTTCTTCTTTTCCACATACATTTGTAGCCGAATCATTCGATTTGTAATGTGGTATTGTATTGTCATAATATTTATGAAATAACCGAGTTACATTCAGTATGCCATTGTCAAAGCAGTCCATGTAATCTTGCCCCATAGATTGCTGCTTGCTGTCACTAGTCATTATTTGGCCCGTCTCTACCAAACCGCCTTGTTTCCTATAATCCTCTAGTGATCCTTGCATAAGATGTACTCTTTTTGGGCTATGACCCATGCTGATGAATAGAAACCAAACTCTAGGTGTGAATAGAGCACCCCTTCTTGCATATATGATGACATGATCTTCATTCTGTATGTCGTATGCATCCATTGCTAGACCAAATAATCTCGAAGGTGGCATCATGTGTGGAAGTGACTTCTTGTTTGATTCTGGAAAGAGTTCATGCGTCATTGCAATTTCGTCGATATCTAGATATCTAGCATTTGGTATACGACCATCTATATATTCCTGTGATGGATTGCGAAATAGACCAATGATAGGATCAACCCGATGATACCAACTACCGTCAACAAATACTACCTTTGAGTTGTTCGATGTTTCTTTTTGAACATCGATACAATCCCGAATCGATACTAATGTTTTGTCGTATATTTGAGCAAATGGGATTGTAGAACTTTTATCTTTATCATCGCCAGTCATAGAGACTCTGTCATATGTATATGTTCTACTACTCCAATCATTAGCAATTGATGATACCGGTAGCGATGGAGAAAACGCTTGCGTAGCTATACCCCTCCAACTATTTAATAATGCAGTATACAATATAATAGATGACATACGATGATAAGAAGACACTATAACATCTTCCCTTGGTATCTCCCCACCGACCACTGTACTTCCTCCCTCTTTGACTCAATTTCATAATTTAGCGATTGCAACGGTAATCCCTCTCAGTTATTAGTGAGATGATGGGGATAGTTATCGATCAGCACAATAAGATCATCCCCCTCTGTCGTCCAATACTATATATGTATTAATAATTGATTCTCCGGTAGTACAATGAGTTGCCCTAGTGAAAAGCGGCGTAGGATACGCTACTCGATATCCTTTGCACATATGATCATAATCATCATATTATTATCTTCTCTTGATAATTTATTATATATTCATACATTTGTTGATGGTTACCAGAGATACAAACAGGTCGACGCATTTTGCTATAAAAGCAAACATCATATTGATATAAACGAAGCAAAATATCAGCGGATATTATCTTTGTTACTCGATACCACTAGACAGAGTATGCAAGATATCGGCATTAGAAAACCCATCAACAATCGATTGGAAGATAGAAAGTCAATACTTCGATTGAATCAACGTCGACTGCCAAAACAAATAATCAACTGTCGTACCGATGCTCAAAAAGCATTGAGTATATTGGAGAAAGCATATCCTCATTTACAGGTATCACATGAACTCATTGAAGATGATGATGTAGACTGCTCATATGACAGCCTTCTTGGTATCCTAAATTATGAGGAGTGCTATTCAAAGAAACATGACGATATACAGATAGTTGACGGTAAATCTATAGTTGCAGTTTTCGAAGTATTGAGGAAAGCTAATAATGTTCCTGCGGCTTTGGAAATTCTAAGATTGACAGCAGATGCAGTTCAACATAATCAAGAAGTACTTCATATAGACGAAGAAATATTGAGAGATGATAAGAATGAACTTCGTCGAGTATACAAGGCTGTGATATCTCTATTAGGACATACTTCAAAAAGGTTAGAGTCGTCATGCTCTTCTCGTCTGATATTGTATATACTACAGTATCATATGCCAGAGGTGTCGAAACTAAAACCAGGATCAGAGATATATCACGCTGCAATAAACTCACTGGGAAAAGCAGGACAATGTAGTGCTCTTTTGGATATACTAGAAGAGATGGAACAATCGTCAAACTCCCAGAATGAAACTAATGTGCCTCCAATTGATAAGATGTCATATCAGACTGCAATCTCGTCACTTGCTAGACATGGAGAGTGTCGCGAAGCTATCAAGCTGCTGTATCAAATGCAAGACAAAGGATTGGTTTCAGATATGAGTATTTACAATGAGTTACTAATCGGTATTGCGAAACAAGCTGGTCAAGCTGAAAAGGATGGCGAGCCATGGCATAAAGTTTCCCTTAAACTACTCTCTGAAATGGAAATGAATGGCATACAACCTACAGAGCAAACGTATAATTCTATCATATCAGCGTGTGGGAAAGAAGGAGCATGGGGTGATGTCGCAAGAGTTACACGACTAGCTAGCTCCAAAGATCATGATGGAGTGTCAAAAGACAAGCCGCCAGTCACCAACACGACGAATCTAAGCCATGGTACAACCTACTTCCACAATCTCTTGCCATTCAGAAAGGTTGGCAAAGGAAAGGACTCTTGGTGGGAGATAGGACGCTATCAACATATCATTATAGGAATACAGCCGCACAGAAATCCTATGAGTAACGGTATGTCTATGGTCTTTTATGACGAATTCAGTGGATTAAAGATGGGCCGAATCTTACTTAAAAACACTTGCACGAAGATGAAGAAAACCCAATCAGAAATGCACTACTGCAGCTCTCTAGTTGGAATGGAGGTCAATAAAACAAGAAGAGGAGAGGGACTGTCAAAGGTGTTTGTGGCACTTTGGCTTGTGATTTGCCTCGAGACAAACACTTACATGAGAGCCGCACTTATGAACAAGCCATTGATAGTTCATGTATTGATGGGCTTTAACTTCATGCCTCAGAATGGTGGAAGTAGAGTGGAACTGATTCGTTTGAAGAATAGAGACACTGTCAATGGCAAAAACGAGGATAGTTACAGCCCAAACTTTGCCTTGTATTCGCCCTCTGCAAAATCTCTACAAGGTTTGTTTAGCCAAAGGGTATTAAGAACACAGGAAATCAGGGTTATGGATCATCCTCCTTCTCCAGAAGAGAGGAAGAATGGTAGTGTGATTTATCTCAAGACTACATTCGAGCATCCGATTGCAGTGTTGGACAATGTAGTTGATTATACTCCGCCCCTGAATGAAGAAAGCAAAGTAGACACAAGCCGGGAGGGTAGTGCATTCCAAAGAAGATTGCTTGTTGGCAAGATAGACGACGTACTTGGCAAGGGGGGAGCAGACTTCTCCTCAAATAGCACAAGATTGAAGAGAGCATTTCATTATACATAATCACTTATATTAATACTACATGAATGCCAATTCTTACTAGTAAAATAAACCAACTTTACGTCTACACTTATCATCTAGCCTAATATACAGTTGATCGCCAAAAGAACAACTCTCTACATTCAATAGCGTCGTCAAGGAGCTGCTGTAGCGCCCCACCATACCTCTATTATTTGTAGTGTAGTAGTATACACGATGAAGACTCCTCCTCTTTCACCATACGGCGTATTTTCTGGTCAGCTATTTCAATACAGCAATTGCCCATCATTGATCGCTTTCGAGTCCTCCCCTCAAGCAACATCAAATGCTACCACCAAGAAGTGTATACTAATCGGAGGGCTCAGTGATGGCCCTATACCGTGTCCGTATACTAAGTTACTCGAAGATAAGTGTCATAGTTTGGGGTGGTCTCTTGTTCAGGTATGTTTATCTGTTTGAGATTTTTTTGCACATGATGTTCATGCGAGATAGATATGAGCTTATCTTTTAACTATGATATGCTTTGCAATGCTAATCATATCTCATTTCTCATTGCAATTTGGAATACAACGCTATCACCGTGTAATACCATTCTCAAATATCAAACAGCCAATACTCTCTTCATCATATCTTGGATTTGGAAATGGTTCATTATCGAGAGATACTGATGAGATTGTTAAGTTGATGGACTATTTAGTATGTCATCACTCTGCAAAAGAGTTTGCAATGGTAGGTCATTCGACTGGATGTCAAAATAGTATCCATTTCTTAAAGAATGGAAGAAAAGATGTTGTTGATAGGGTTAAGGTATGTTTATGTGTATTATTAACTTGTTGTTATTGAGGTTCGATTGTATCCAATAACATATGATGTATAACCACACAGGCCATAGCTCTTCAAGCACCAGTATCAGATCGAGAATCACTATCCATGACACCAGGTGATCATTCTGCAAACATATCACATGCACAAACATTACTAGATGAGCAGAAAGGAGATGAAATGATGCCTCGAGATTCATTTTGGGCTCCAATTACAGCCAAACGATTTCTTTCCTTGTTTGCTAAAGATGGAGATGATGACTTCTTTTCGAGTGACTTAACAGATGATGAGTTGATAGATAGATTAGGTCATGTTGGGAATATTGGTAGTAAAAGTGGTCTTCGATTACTCGCTGCCTATTCTAACAAAGATGAGTATGTACCATCAAGTGTTGATAAAGATCTTCTCTTACAACGATTAGTATCGGCAATGAACAATAACAACGATGAGGCTAAAGTTGCTGAAGGCTTGATGTTGGAAACTGGTAATCACAACTTATCAGAAGGGGATGGAGATAAAGAAAGATTTGTAGAAGCCTTTGGGAAGTTATTAAGAAAATGAAGCTTATGCACAGCTGAGAATTGGATATTCAAGAGCAAGGGACCATCACAGCAAACCAATATTATTAATTAGCTATTTGCATCAATGATACAATTGGCAGTGTGAGATTGAGTAGATAACAGTTCGACGTTGTCGTATGACATGGGTTTATATCTCATAATCATTAGCAGGATTGATGCCAGAGGTAGACTGACACTTCAGACTAAAGCAATAGTAACTAGACTTTGTAACTATATGTTACATAAACACATAGACTAGTCAAGGATAAGAGCAATTCTTTATGTTCTCTATCAGCAGAGCATCGGAAAGAATTAACTTCTCTTGAGATTCCTTAGTAAAAAATCCAGTCTCCACCAAAAACTTAAAGCAGCAAGCAGCAAGCTTGGTATTGAGCCCTGATATATTAATACTGATGTCAAATGAATGAATGAATATGTACAGGGTCACTGATATAAATTGTAAAATAGAGAATGTGTCAGTAGCAATAGGGACATACGCCGAATAAGCACGAGGAGATACCATAAAAACAGAAACTATAAAACTTGGTATTGTACCAACAAAGGTAGGGATATTGAAGCAAGTAGGAGATAAATATATACATACCATGTCTTCTTCCGTCGACTCACCAATATCAAAGAAGAGGCATGAGCCACCAGAATATTCGCACCCCGATCCTACAAAGAGAAAGAGATGGACTTGGGAGGCCGAGAAAGATTATCTAAGAAATAAGAAGTCAACAAATAAAAAGCGCTTGGTACTACTAGCAAAAGATGAAGAACCATGGTCAAATTCACATTTATTAAACTTTCAATTATCAAAAACACGTATTAAACAACAGTATACAGATCATAATATATATCAATGTTTAGAAGTGAATTGCAATAGTAATGCACAAGGCGGTTGTAAAAAGTTATGTAGAAAACATTACAGCGATTATATGATATGTACGAAACAAGTTAAGACTTGGGAATGTGTCTGTGGTGAGGTTGTTATGGAAATTAATAATAAGTGCGGAAAGTGTCATCGATGGAAGACGTAAGTGAAAGTGTGCATTCAATGATGTGCACATTTTTTTATATTCATATACTGTTTATATCTCTTCTTCACACATAAATACACACAATACTCTCACAGCGGTACAGATATTAATAAACACCGTGCATTACCCCACGGAATTGATAACAGTAATAGTTATATACCCGTTAGTGCATTGCAATCATCTACAGCAACTGCCGATGTTGACCGTCTCAGGCCCCTGATGTCCAACAGCGAATTTAATTCATTGAGAAAGGAAGAACATTCAAAGGGTGAGGATGGAGACAAACATAGCTTGACTGTGGCTCAATCAAACACTCAACAGCAACAGGATGAGATTGACGTCCTTGATGAGATTGCCGCTGAAGTCGAAAGTGAGAAGAATGCCAAAGCACAACAGCAACAACAACATCAGCGGGATGAGATTGCCGCCGATTTGAATCGCTTGCAGCATATGAAGAGGGAAATGAATTTGCAGCGGATACCAGCATTAACTTCTCGTTTAGCAGAATTAGAAAGATTGAGAGTACAACATGTTAATTCTGGGATGTTACCGTCATCTGCTTTGACTCAAGAGATTGAAGCAATCAATAATGCATTGGCAAATGTAGTACCAATGGTACTAACTTCTCGGCTAGCAGAATTAGAAAGATTGAGAGTACAACATGTTAATTCTGGGATGTTACCGCCATCTGCTTTAAACCAAGAGATTGAGTCAATAAGGATGAAGCTTTATGTAAAAGGTGCAGAACAATCTCAGTCTGTACTTGGCACTCCTCATACTCGGCAGATACTTCCACAGATACCCTCCCAACAGAGCATAGTAGTGCCACCACAACAACTTAGTGGACCATTTGTTGGCAGCACTAGTCTTAGTAATCATATTGCAAATCACAGGGAGTTGAGTCATACTTTTAACAACATCAATAGCAGTAACCTACTTGGCAACTTGAGTGCTACTAGAGGCTTGACAAACAGCAACAATACCAACCTGAGTGAATTAACAAACGACAAATCAATAACAGCAAGGCTTTTGGAAAATCAAAGAAAGCAAATAGCATTATTGTCAGCAATGGAAAAGGACAAGACTAATAATGCCTTGTCGAAAGTTAATACTGATATCAACGTATACAAATCATTATTGATTGATAGTAATGAAAGAAAGAAATTGGCTTTAAGAGACAGTCTTGAGAGTACAAGCGTTCTTGATAGAAGAAACTATGCTACACCAGCTTCATCGGCAATTGCATTAGATAATGGATGGCGTAAGCGGGCAATATTGGAGATACTTGAATATGAGAATGCAAAGAAGAGTACTACCAGTGCACAACAAACAACTCAACCTAATCCTCCTCCCACCGCATCTCTTTCAAATCCAAAACAAGCCACAACAATGGACAGTTTGAAGCAGCAGCAAGTACAGCAGCAAAGTATACAAGAAAAGAGCAAGTCAAATGAAAATACTACTGTGCAACGCAAGCTCACAATTGAGGAACAAAAAGAGCGCAACAACCAAATAGCGTTACAACTACAAGAACAACTTGCTAGTGGAGCTCTTCCAATTGCGACTCCAGTTACTGAGACATCATCGCCACCACCAGCTACCACTCCTATAAGGCACAGGTTGTTGCCGGGGCAAGTAATACCCCATCGTTCCACTTCGAATGATTCAAGTCAGAGTCCTAAGGTGAAGATCAACCGGATTGAGTCCTCCTCTCAAGCATCAATGCATACTCAGCAACAATTAGCACCAAATACCATTTTAGGCCAAGGGATACCAACTCTACAAACTCTGCATCAGCAACGAATGCAACTTGGATACAATCAATGGCAGAAGCAGCAAATAAATGCTCCAAATACCTCTCTAAAAGACTGTTGCAGACACAACTTAAATCCAGCAACAATACCTCGCGATCCATTAGAATTAGATGATGATTGGGAGAATACTTCTTTGCTCGAAAAAGAGATTGCATGGCTATTGGAAGAAAGTGAGGTCTTTTTGCCTCCTGACAGTAACAGATCCCAAGGGTGGATGCCTGTTTTACTAAAGTTTGCGTGGGCACATGGATCATTAGAATTACGAGAAAGTTTGGCAGAGAAGTTTCCATCCCCTGTGACGACATTAATCAAGAAACTGAGTGGTATCATTAGGACCGAGGAGACTGATGCTGGCTTCATCTGTGTCAGTACTTTATTGACCGACCCAAGTGTTGAAAAGGTCACTGCTCTTCGGAAGGAGGCACATCAAGCAATGTTGTTTGGATTCCGACGATCCGATTCAATTGAGGCCGAGTTGAAGGCGATACAAAGGTCAAAATGGAGTGTAGCTGTGGAGGAAGTGGGTGATCAACATACTGATATACCTCGGCAAATTATAGGTAGGCCGCGGCATATACGAAAGAAGAGGTCGGTGCATGATAAGCTTCTAGAGACTGCTCTCGGACAAGACACAATTGCACAACCATGGGAGAAAAAGGAAAAAAAGAAGAAGAGACGCCGAGGCGAGAAACAACAGAGGTCAGAGATTGATGTCGATGTCCTGGCCAATCAGAAACCTACAGAGTTGACACCACTTGAAGATGAGATTGCATGGTTGGTCGAAGAGAGTTTAATCCTTCTACCAAAAGATATGCTTGATAATGAAACGAATGCGGTTAAGCCAACCCCGTCGACAATCTCAGCGGGATTAGTCACCAAGAGTGCTGAGATTAATTGGGACTTTGTGTCAGACAATGCAAGTGAACAGCTGACGAAAGAGTTGGAGAGGATTGGAGGTATCAAGAAATGTCGAGGTAGACCGCTTCAACGTATCATTAGATATCATCAAAAAGATGTTCGAGTTGCATTCTCGAATCGTCGCGATGATATTGCGTCTCTCTTGTTACTCAGGGGATACCGACGAAAGGAGACAAAAGAAACTGTCCCAAGTCATGAGTTGCTGATGCAAACTGGGCTACAAAAAATATGGGCAGTTCGATTGATGCGGAGGAGACAGAATGAAAAGGCAAATGATGTATCAGTCTCGGCCAAGGACCTTGATGCTGCTTGTCGGATTAAACAAAAGAGTCCAAAGAAGCCCCGATCACCAAAGAAACCCAAGTATGCGCCAACTCAGGTTGGCACGTCGTTGACATTGACTGCTGAAGAAGAGGAGATCGCTTGGTTACGTGAAGAATTCGAACACGAGCATGGTATGAAGTACTATGATTGGGACTACATTGAAGATAATTGTTCAGTACCATTGTTGCTTGCTTTGGGTGTGAGGGAGTGTGCGCCCAGTAGTTTTCTATCTAAAGAATCACAAAGTAGGCTGAAGAAAATGGTCCGGGTGGATATACCCAGTGTGAAGGAGGCCTTTGAACAGAAGCGGATCGATGTTAGACATGCCATCACAAAAGGCGGTTTTCGTCGAGATCGTTCTGAGCACTTGCCCACGATACCAATTGTACCAAAAGAAGTCTCTACTCCAATAGTCCGCAAGAATGGCACCAGTGTGTTGGATGTTGATTATTCATACACTCAAAATGAAACTATATGTGTCAAGAAGAGCCAAGACAAGGCAGCCTTCAATTGGAATCGCTTACTTTCCCTTCAAGATATAACAGGCAGAGAAGGCGACAGTATAGTTCCTTTCTCACTCTTTAGAAACTGCTTAAATCACTTCAAGCAAGTTAAGGAAGACTTTGCGACTCTGCCCCAGCTTTATGACAACCTTATCAAGGTCGTTGAGCATTTCATAAACACCAATGGGGATGAGATAGAGTTTATTTGTCACATCATGACCATCCTTGACGAATATCCGGAACTTATTCTGGGATTGAATAAGGTGTTACCTGACGATTACAAGATTGATATATCAGATTTACAGTCGCTAGATGTGAACGTGATTAATCGTGATCCAAAGGAGGGAAAAGAAGAGGAGAAGAAGACAGAGGTGAAAAGGAGAAAGACCTTTGATGAGTCAAAGGTAGAGACAGCTCCCTTACATGATCATAACAAGAACGATGAAAGAGAGTCTGATATGAAAGAAGAAGAAGCTAAAGAAGGTGTAAAAGAGTTGACTGGCACAAGATCTCATCCTTTGAAATCTTCCTCAGATTCAGATGAAGTGGAAATTGTCGATGAAAAAGATGACGAATTCCAAATATTATCATCAGAAGAGTCTAAAGACGACTATAACTCGGATTGAGGTCGTTATAATGCATAATATTCAGTTACTAAATGCAAAACAGACTACATAGAATGTATATCGGCCTTGCTTAGTAGTGGCAGGAGAGGTGACATCAGCCGGGAGCGAGGCAGGAAAGGATACCGTGTTCAGATAATGGTATCCTTTTTCCACTGTCGGATTTCCTTTTTTTTGTGTTGGGCGTGAGGAGCCTAGGTAGAGCGACAGTAAGGAACTATCTGAATGGATTAGAGATACGAGAAGAGGTTTACAGTCTATCACTTCCTCATTGTAGTATACTAGGTTTATCATTGGATGTGAAATTTGCAATCAACCTGAGAAATAGTACCCATAATAACATACATCAAAAAATACGAGAGTGAAACATACATCACAGTCAATCGGATGCATACTCTATCAAAGTGTTGCCAGCAGGTTTGTCGCCACTCGAGTATACTATTATCAGCAAATGTCAACAATAGTATCCGCTGGAATACATCATCGGCTGCTGCTGCTGATAATAGTGTACTACGAAATGTGAATAGAATAATACTCATACGACATGGCGAAAGTCTTGGTAATATTGACGAGCGAGCATATCAAACAACAGCAGATTGGAGGATCCCTCTCACAAAGCAAGGACGAGAGCAAGCATCATTAGCTGGTAAAAAAGTTGCTTCCCATTTGTCTATACAATCAAATAATGATGACGATAGTAGACAAGTCGATTTGACAAAAGGAAAGGTCTTCTTTTATGTTTCACCATACTTGAGAACTAGACAAACTTTAAGAGAGATACTGCGAGAAGTTCCAAAGGATTGCATTATAGGAATCAGAGAAGATCCAAGAATAGCCGAACAACAATTTGGCAACTTTCAATCAACAGCAATTCAAGACAATAAAGCAAAAAGAACAGACTTTGGTCGGTTCTTCTACCGCTTTCCGTCAGGTGAGTCCGGCTTCGATGTATACAACCGCATCTCGGGATTCATCGGAACAATGCAGAGAGATGCCAATGATGACCAATTGGACTGGCACTGAGGTTGTTTCTAATGAGATGGTTTCAGTATACAGTACACGAATTTGAGCGCAGCTACAATCCAAAGAATGGACGAGTCGTCATACTAGAACCAGCTAAAGGAGGAGGTTTTGAGTTGTCCGCAGCTGATCGACTGGCCATGGGTTTCCCGACTTACAAAGATCAAGAGCGATTTAGATTGATGAATGACTATGAGCTATTGGATAGAAGTGGTTGGTAGATAACCGTATCATGTCATCAATAACTCAACTCAACAAGCTTTGATATATATTTGCTAAGCTAAACTTACAGAATCTCCTAAATGAATGACACCACCCTGAATAACCTTGGCACACCAGCCACGCAAACCTTCCTTTTGAAACAAAGCAGTAATGAAGTACTGGCACCTTCCGACGCGTTCTTTAGCTGAAGCAATATTAGGATTGTTAATATAGGGGAGCTTGCAAAGATTCGCGCAAGGGTCCATTTGTTCGGTGATCTCTACTATGACGTCGTCCATTGTTGTTGTTTTCTTATCTCCTCCGCTTTGCTGAGATCCCATCGAGAACCTATATCTTTGTCCAATTTGAAAGAAGCTAAAGTCTACTCCCTCAATCAATACATTCTCTCCCAGGTCACCATCGCGATATCCAACACTATTGCCTTTACTTGAAAAATACCCGTTGTCTAAAGAGTTGATGTATGCACTCACATCTCTTGTGAGAATAGATATTGCTCTGTTGGGAGTTGATTTGAGTGCTGTAGTTCTATAGTGATTGTAATCTCCCGATACTCCCTCCTCAGTTACTGATATCATTGGTAATGAAGGCTTACGGGTTGTATATTTAGTAGAAGAAGGTATAGAACCATCAGTTTGATATGGCCGAGCAGCAGTCCTTACAACAGATCCTCTGTTTTGTTTTGTATCATCTTTTGATGTGGTTGTAGAAGATGTAAACTCTTGTTTCATTGATTGTTTGATACCCAATTTCTTTGCAATCTTATCGAATATATTATTGCCATTGCTACTTGTTGGTAAAGATGTCGAACTCGTAGTTCTCTGTATATCCATTTGGTGTTTTCTTGGCACAAGTATTCTCCAATGGGCACTACTTTGAAATGCTGCCCTACCTTCTATTGTGAATCTTTTGCTCTTGGTCTTACTGACTTAATGATCAAATCATCACAACTACATGACAATCATCACAATATCTGCTAAATGCAGCCAAGTAGCAAGAGCGGCATGGTTGATTGCCTTGCATATATTGTCTACATATGTCTAATATTATTATAACAATATTCATCATGTGATAGTTTTGTAGGTACCCCTATTCCTATGGGGGGGGAGGCAACTCGCCGCTCAGAGTGCGATTCATTTTCGAGACTCTCCTCCCTCACGCAGTTAGACGTCCAACATTATCCATTCATCACAATAAACAACAATTATTGAGGACATAATTTACCGTCACTTTGGTACTAACGACGTTAATAATATACACCAACAATGGTGACCAACATAGCAACAGTCGGACCTGGCAAGCTTGGTATTATAATAACAACTACACCAAACCAGAGAAATGGCAGTGTCATATCAAAAGTTTCTCCCGAGTTAATAAAGCAAGGTATTCAACCTAATGATCGTGTTATGAAGATTAATGGTGTTGATGTTCGTAATTACTCGGCAAAGGATATACAAGAGGAATTAGCAAAGAGTAGTGATGATGAAAGAACAATCGAATTTTTTCGGCAACGTAGATCTTCTCGTAATCCCACCCCCACCCCCAAGGCTAATCCTAAAGAAGATAAGGTTGAGGAGAAGAAATCAGCAGGACTTCCTAAAACTGCCGATCTTACTCTTCTTGCTCTTGCTGCTGACCGTCGAGTTGCTGAATCGAAATTATTTGAAATGATTGACAACAACAATGAATGGAGCCCCGAGGAAAAGAAGGCTAAGAAGGAGCTAGTCAAAGAGTATACAAAGAAGTTACAAAATATGTGGAGGGATAAGGAGCCAGTGCAGGGTAGTAATGGTGAATGGGCTATGACACAGGTTTTCGGCTGTATGGACATCAAATCTAAGAATGCCATTAAGTGTAGTAAGAAAAAATGTGGTTTACATGCCATCTGCACGTTGGAGTCCGAGGGTGAGGCTCCGTGGTATTACTGTGTAGATTGTCTGGAAAAGTAAGTAGAGAGATGTAAACTTTTGTATCTCTCTTTTGTTTTATTACGTAATACTCATTTGTTCTTCTTCTTTTGCAGGGATGAGGGTGGATGGGACGGTTGGAAACTCCCAATTGATTTCATGTCCGAACCGCACAAGGCGGCTGCTCAACAATTTTGCTCGAAGAAAGGAAATGCATCCATGCCAAACTTACCAGTACGCAGACGAAAGAGGACGAGTGATGGTAAGTACCACTTGTCTCCACTCTGTTTTTTTTTTAATCCAATCTCTAATAGCATCTTTCCAATAGAAATTTCTACGACAGAACCTCCCAAACATGGAAATGGGTGGAAATACAAGGACACATTAGTTCAAATTATTCAAGATGACGCCAAGAAAAACGGTATCAACTTGACAGAACAAGGTAAACAGTACCCTGGTGATGCCAAGGAGAGAGTCAAAGCAAGGTTTCTAAAAGAGTGTCCTGGCGCCGGGATGGATATCAGCAGAAATAATTGGCAGAATACTTTGAGTGTAGCCCGTGGGGGAGTAGTTGTACAAGAAAGGTCCAATACTTCACGTGCAGGTGCAATATGTGCTACTTACAAAAACACTAAATTTGCCATTACCAAAGGAAAGGATGGCAATGGGTTTGTGAAGACGTTTAAGGACGGCGTGGATGGTGCCAAGCGATGTTGTGAGAAGTTCCACAAGTCGGCAGCTCGTGTGGGATTATATGTCGAAGCACTTGGTCTTGGATTCAACAAGTCAGAAGCCTATGAAGTATTGGATGATGTAATGCCTGCCGAAGAGGCTATGAAACGTGCTTTGGAAATCTGTGGACAAGATGAGGATTTGTCCAAGCTCGAATCTACAGATGCCGCTACTCTTGTTCGTGAACTGGCTGATTATAAATTTCATGAAGAGTCAATGGAAGATGATGCAGACGAGGAAGATAAGGAGAATTGCATCACTATCTTCCAATCTCAGACCTGTGATATCAAATGTAAGCTATTCATGGCTGCTAAGTGTATCCAAACAGACATTGCGTTCACTGAGAAGAGAATTGATAAAGAATGGGAAACTGATTACACAGCATTGATCATCCCAGTGAGTGCACTTGGTGTGTGTTCTATATACTTGTATATATGTTGATCTCACATACATCATATGCTCATTAACATATATGTCTGCTTTACTTAGATTCCTAATAATTACAAAGAATTCATGTGCCAAGGCACATCTAAGGAGCACCGTGGTGATCCATTAGATAATGAAAATGGTCATTATACAGGTGGCACCCTTGGAATAGATATGATTGGTGCACAAGTGATTGATTTTGCTGCTACTCAGGGTACTGATGGATATACTTATTTGAGGGGTGGAACGGAACACATTGCACGGATCATTCCTTTCAGCAAAACTCGCCGAAAGGGGGAAACCATTGATGAGTGGCGAGATATGTTTCCTGGAACAACGGATACGGTTCAACTTCATCGTGTCATGCTAGGCGTAGTAGATTGCTTTGGTGGATCTGTCCATGAGACATTTCATTATGACGAAGGAGGAGTGCTTCATGGAGTTCTTCAACCGGGGGAAACGTTTAATGATCGCTTTGATTGTAAAGTCAAGTGTGCACGCAAGGAGTCATTAATCGCAGTACTTGGCAAAGAACGAGTAGCCAAAAATTGCGATGGGGATCATCTGTTTGGCCGCAACTGGAGGTTTTTGAATGGCTTCCTCTATGTTCAGGCTGTTTCTCATCAGGAGAACATTACTCGTAGTTGGGTACGTAGAAAAGCTAGAGAATGGCTCTTCCTTTTGTCAGTAGGTGCATACAGTTGTGGAAACGATATGCCTTTGGATAATGTTAGCAGAGAGCTTTGAACTCACCCAATGTAGTGGTACCATAGTCAATCTAAAGATAAAAGTAGGGTCTCCAAGGCGTAGAAACAATTGTTGGCAATGTGCAGCACACTCCAAAGAGTATAATGAAACGTCTACATAACATGATATTATTCGACACCTTTGGATTATATTATAAGTGCTTGACCCCCTAGCTCAGTGCCTCAGAGCATTATTGTACATACAATAGGTGAGAGCTAAATTAACAGTGATGAATGAAGATGTGATGAGGTATCCTTTTTATTCTCGCTACAATTTACAATACTCCCGCTGGCTGCCCGCTGCCCGCTTGAAAGATTTTTGACTACCTAGCAATCAAATTTGTTCTATGTTATTTGTATTCAATACAGAGAGCAAGATATCATATATATTATACCATTGTAACCTCGTCAACTCTCTAAATAATAATCTCCTCCTTTTGTCTCTTGTCGTCTTCGTCATAATATTCCAAAATATCAAAATATTCATATCATTTGCAAACCAATAATAGAATGGATGATCAACACATTGAGCCTCTATTAGGAGATGATACTACCCAACCATCATGGGTAACTGGAGCTCAGGAAGGCGAAAACAATACTACTTCTACATCTACAAATAATTCACCATGGGATCAAGCTGCTGCTAACTTAACTGCGAATAACAATAATAACAATAGTGATACATGGATAGATTCATCTCAAGATGAAAAGGACGATGATTTACCAAAGATTGTATTGATGATGAGACTAGGGAACTTAGGTGCCGCAGGTTTACTGATATTTGGATCGGTGAGTGCTGTATGTACAATATTGTGTTGCAATTGTACTTGTATCATATCGCATATCCTCATTGCAGTTTATGTGCACATCTTACAATAAAATGAAATAGGTTGGAAGCTTGACAAATGTATTCAGTCTATCTAAAATGGTACTAGGAGGATATGGAGTATGCTTTGGTACATTAGTTTGCTGTCTTGACGTTAATTTCTCATTTCTACGGCATCCAATAGCATCGAATTTTGGCTTCTTATACAATCCATTTCTAAGATTAATGTTTTATGTTTTAATGGGAATGGTATCATGGAGTTTTGGCACACTATTAGGCATGATTTCATCAATAGCATTAGGTTTACTGTCAATTGTAAATACATATGTTCTATGTCGATATCCTGGATACAGGAAGGCATTAAAAGAGATATCTGATGAAGAAGAGAAGAAGTTAAAGAGAGAGGGAAGAAAAGCAATGTGGAGACACGCGGTGGTACCTTGGTGGGAGGTATGATAGAATATTAGAAACGCATTTTAAGAAGTGGATTCGCAGAATCTAATTGTAACTGTAACCTCATCTTTCCTTTGACCTTTTTATCATTAATAAAGATATTCACAAACTTAATCCTTCTTCTCACCACTTTCATCATCAGAATTACTACTCAACATTTCCTTCAACTCACCACTTTGATCTAACTCAGTAATGATATCACAACCACCAATGAACTCCCCATCAACGTATAATTGTGGAATAGTCGGCCACTGTGCATACTTCTTAACACCCTCACGAACTTCTGGGTAATCCAAAACATTTACTGATGCAAAGTCGGCACCTGAGTTTTTAAGTATTCCAACTACTGTTGCAGAGAAACCACACATTGGTTGTGCAGGCGAGCCCTTCATGTATAACATGATACGATTTCCTTTAACATGAGAGTCAATTAGATTGTGTATCGCGTCGGTATCTGTATCAATTTCTTTCTTTTGAGGTGCAAAATCATCATGTGAGGAAAAGTTACGGGCTGATACTGATCTAATACTACTACCCCTATCATCGTGAGAGGAAAAGTTACATGATTGTAGAACTGATCTACTACTGCCAATAGATGATTGTGTAAGATTTTGTGTGGTGATGGATGAAAATGATTTGATGTGAAGTTGTGGTCGATTGACTATCGCTCCAGCACTACCCGTATAATTGGAAGATGTTACCAGTGCTTCTGAGCATCTGGATAATGATCTAATACTGTGGTTGTTGACGAATCTTAGCATATTGGTATGATATGTTGCAAAAGGTAGCAAATCTTGTGTTTGTACCATACTTTGTACACGCGATTCACTGAGTTTGTGGAGGATACCGCTTATAAATTCGATAACATTCGACAAACGCAACCGATATCTCTCTAATTAATATACCAAATCATGTCCGAAAGTAACGCTAGTATCCCTATCATGAGGAAGCCCGTAGACGAAATGTCTACCGGGCTAAACTCTTCAAATCTCGCAGCCTCGGCAATGCAACGCCATCCAATTGACCGAATGCAAAGAGGTGAGTTGTTATTAGAATTATATTATACTTATGTTATGGATTGGTGTTGACTGTTGTTCGTATACGGGGTATTTTATCATTTATACTGTTCATTATGTGATGGTTTTTATATGCTTATTTTTTATTGGGCTTTGCATGTGCACTGATATACCATCTCTGATATTTTATTATATTTCTCTGATATCAAAACTGAACCAACAATTATCAATCAATCAATACAATATAACTATAATAATATACAGCCAATGCAGGTAGTGGATCAACACAATCACCACTTGATCTTGATGCCATTCGCAGATTATACGGTTCTGGGTTAGCCATGCGTCTAGCAACTGAACGTCAAATGGCATTAAAAGTCGGTGGTCGATTACCTGGATTAGATGCCAATCCAAATTCACGTGCCATGTATGAATCATTAACCGGAGATGATATATCATTAGGATTTGGTGACTATTTAAATTTGAAGAGAAATAATCCAGAGGGTGGTGCTTTTGGTGGTGCTAGTGATGAGGTACCACATAATGCTGTGGAGGCAAAACTTGGTCTTTAGATTTTATGTATGGGCTGGTGTTATTTAGAATTAATTCTTTGTACTAGTATTGGGAATTAGAGTATGTGGATTGGGGAATGATTTAGTTCTAGAAAATTGTATAGGTGCTATCTTACGATCAAGCGTATTTTGGTAGGGGATATGGTGCACTTATAACACAGCAAAGAATATGGTGCACATCAGCAAATACTGTCAATAGAAAGAATGGTATAAGTTGCAATCCAATACTAATTCAGATAAAGTAGCAGTGCAAATACTCTGATAGTATTATCTATCCTAACTAGTGTATAGCAATCTAATCATACAATTGGTTTCTTTGTCTCCTCATTCTCGTTTTAGGACATAAACAGAGCCTGAATGTCCTCTCATTATCCTAAGGTCATCATCCATGTAAACTACATCGACATAAGCCAGTCCATGACCTCCGATTGGCTTATTCAAATGATACCCAATTACGCCTTCATCGTTCATTTCTTCGAGGAAAATGCCCAATAGTATCTTCGAGGCAAGAGTCTTGGCCTTCTTGGCTTCATCGCCTTCATTTGTAGCAGTCTTTGTGCAAAAAATCTTCTTCCATTCATCTAGTCTGTTTTCGTCTGCAGGCTCGAGGGTCCCCCCAGTGAACCAGATTGACTTTCGGTCTGGGTGGTCGGGGTCTGGGAGACAATATCCATAATTTATCATGATACCGTGCAGAGCTTCCTTGGGTTGGTCGGAAATGACAGAGGATGATGTCTCGCATGAACCTTCAATAGTGAAGGATGCAATGATACTGTAAAAGGGGTTTATTACAAGATACACAGTTAGATATATGAATTGTCAGAAAAGGCTTCAATCAATTGTTTCAAGGTAGTAACATTTACTTACTTGTACGTCTTTAGCCTTCCCTTGGTCTCTGAACTACGTTCATTGTCAACCTCACTTCTCAACGTCTTTGGGACATATAAAGGCAAATCGTCTTTCTCTACTTCTTGTATTTGATTATACTGTTTCTGAACAGAGCATACCAAGCCTGAAGGTTGATACATGTCAAAGGTCATCCTGCCAAGAGTATATAGACTGTCTCCCCAAGCATTATGGCCAAGACTTGATGAACTGTATTCTGGTGGAGAAATAGTAAGCCATGTACCATCAATGTTTGTGCTTTCAGAACAGCTTGATAACTTCTGTTTCTTATCATTTGAAGATTTCTTCATCCTTGAATACGTCTCAAGAGATGCCAGTGAAGTCTTGAAAGAAGACGAGCTAGAAGTTCCTCCCTTTTCAAGTGTTGACAGTAGCTCAGCCTTGGTAGCTTGTATCTTTGCATCAAGATAAGAATCATCAAGACCCAACGTCACATCATCTTCTCGAGCTCTCTTCTTTCTTCTTCCAGATCTACAGCTAGATGATTTCAGTTGGGAAGTGCTTTGTGAATCATCACAACTCAAACTGCACCCATCGGCTTCACTCTCCGATGAAACTTGTGCAGCGGTATCTCTTTGATCAGCTGTTAACCATGCTGGAAGTTGCAATGTAGATGATACATTCTGAAACGTTGGGTGGGACGGCCGTGTTGCAATAGTATCGGGTTTGATATGATATGCTCGGGGAGTAAAGCTGCTTAATGATCCAAAGTTTGTACCTAGATCATCGTCATGTGCCACAATTGGCTTATTAAACTCATCTTCAATATCACTATCATCCTCTTGATCGTTGTTTGCAATATCATGATCACTATTCTCATCTTGAATATCATTATCGTCGTTGATATGTGTATCTTGAAGACGTTCACATGATGTGCTCACTTCATTTGATACATTGTGCGGTTGCAATGAGGGATGAGCAGGATCATTACCCTTAAGCCACCATCGACTTTGTTCTGATCTAGCAGTCTCCTCGGCCTTGGATATGATGGCTTCATTGCTTGAGATGAGAGATGCCTCCGAATAAAAGATTGCTGATTTATATGCTTCTTCTTTTTGCATACTATGATGACGGGATGCTGTACTCGGCCTATTAGTAGACGACGCCATATTGTTATTTATTGATAACTATATAATATCGAACTTTGTAATTTATGGGGCTATTGCTTGACCATATTATTGCTAAGCTCTATTAGGGCGGCGTGATGTGTTAGATTTTTGAATTAAATTTGGGGAGTTGAAGTTGGCGTATCGCCATGTGACATACTGTGAGCTATGACCTCCTCATGTAACAAGCCTCACTTTTGTTCGAGTGGGTTCTCGTTGAGGTGACAAACCGAAGGCTGAAAGAAGATGTGGTTGTCATAAACAACAGGTGAACATCCCTCTAAACAAAAGATTGATCCCCCCATAAACAAAGAGACAAAGAAGAATTACCTTAAACACACTATGCCAACTATATATGAAGCCCGATGCTTGAACTGTGGATGCCACGGACACTACAAGTGTGATTGCCCTAAAACAGAGTGCAGGAAATGTCATGGACATGGCCATTGTGGAAGTCAATGCCATGTAAAACTACCCTCGATTAAGTTTGATGGTGTTACTATCGATGATAAGCTGAAGAAGGTCACTGAGGATGAAACAGAGCTTGGAGAAGATCATCTAGAGAAGTACTATGCATCATAACTTTTCCTTCCATTGAGAGCATGAAAAGGATTTAGTGGAATAGGCAACAACAGTAGAAGCACCGGTGTATGTCTGGAAAATACTTGATTAAAACCGTACTCTTTAAACTAACTTAGATTTGATGGTACCTGCTTTCTGACTCTGCCTATGGAATAAAGTTCTTTCCTCTAACCTTTTTGGGGTACTCATCTCGTCTTAAACCTTTGAGTGAGAAGAGTCGATTTGCTCTGTCATCGGGTGTACCTCCACATTTAACACCCATGGATAAAAGTATGTTCTTCAATCTGTCAGGTTCCATTTGTTTCAGCTCGTCAATGGATGAACATTTGTTCAGATCAAAAGTTTCTTCAGCCTCTTCACTTTGCTTTGTGATGACTTGATTAATTGTCTTCTTCTCAGAACTCTGGGCAGCACCTGATTCATCCCGAGATCTCTTTTTGGGAGGAGCATTATTATCAACTACAGTCTGCTTCTTGGAGTTCTCTTGCAGAGTATCATCATTCTCCCTTGAGGTAACTATATCAGTTTCCGTCTTGACCAATTCACAAGCACCAGTACATCCTTTCTTTACTTCATAAGCAAAGTCTGGCCCAATATTGACATCTACAATCTCATTCAAATTCAAGCTAACAGCTGGATAGTAAGTAAAGCTATCGCCAGTATTTGAGTCTGTAAAGGCAACACCAAGATCTTTCCCATTGATAGAATAACCAATCTCAATACCATTTGACGTTAATTTGCAGTAGCAACCTAATACATCACCAGCTTTCCAAGCAGTTTCTGATGATATCGATCCATATGCATCCTCCTTACCACCGTGAAACTTGAGACATCTTGAACCATCATATCCATAAGATGCATTGTCATCTCCAACACCATCACCTGTATCATTATTTGGGATGAAAGTAATACCACTACTTCCACTACTTATGTTACCCTCAGGAGAACGAATCCAACCAATCTGTGCAAGACCTGCAGTTTGGATTGTGTATTCGACATACACCCCATTCTTCTGACCATTGCTGCTTGATATATACTTGAGTTTATCGGCATTTAATAGTACAACAGCGGTTGCAAAGTCTGATTGAGATTGGATACGGAGTTTATTAGTATTGGATTGCTTTGGAGTGTTATCAGTGGAGCTTTGCTTCTTGCTATTGCTTTCGGGTACATCAAACACTGACATATCTCCCGATAATGTCATCAAATGTGCTGCCAATGAATTCTCTCCAGTTACAAGAGTTGTTGCACCCTCTTCTGGTACTGCTGCCTCTTTTACCTCGTCCTGCTGTTCCTTACTCTCCTGTTTTATCTTTCTCATATGTGCCAATATACCCTCCTTAACACTATCACCCATGACACGTTTACTTTCCTCTTCGCCCCTCCTTACATATTCCATAACCGCCCATTCCTCATCTAACCGTTTCTGTTCCTTGGCAGATTTAACTTTATCTTCTTTCGATTGTCGTCCACGTACCTCTCTTTCATATTGACGTTCCATCTTCCTCTTACCCTTCTTGGAAAAGGCTGCCGCATCACTCCATGATGGTACCATTAAATGCCAATTACGTATCCCACTAGCTGTTTTTAATGCTGATAATTCATCCACTTCCTCGTTATTACCAGATTTGGAAGCTCGATCACGAGCTGCCTGTAATTCCTTCCATTTACGTAATTTAATTTCATCATTGACATGTCGTAATCGTCGACCGGAGAGATCACGACATGCTCCAAAGTCGAGTGTTGTACGTGCTCCGGCTTGTTTCGATTGTCCTTTTAGTAGGGTACCAAATCCACCTTTGCCTCCACGGATTGAAGTGTATGTTGATGATATATTAATTGTTAGGGGCTCATGTTGATAAAGGTTATTATTGTTATTTTGTTGTGTGTGGGTAATAGGGAATAATTTATCATCATTGATATATTGTTGATTTGCAATTCGATTTGCAATACATAATAGGAATGCAGGCCATCCAATCTTTTGTGATATAGAGGATAGTAAATCATCTTGTGTAACATAAGAAGTGTTTGAAATTTTATCAAGGCCAGTTTGTGGAAGTGTTAAACATAATGATTGACGATTTGAAGGCGAAGACGGTACACCCGATGATGAAGGGTGTATAGGACCTTCATATGTCACTATGAACTCGTGCCGAGGTATTGCTAGCGCCATATCTATATCTGTTCTTCTAAGTATGAGTAATACTATTATAACTCTCGCGGTTTGTGGACACTCTCATAATAATCGGTGTGTGAGTTGTGAGAGATGGTTGAAGTTATATTCTTTATCAATATTATAGATAAAGCATCTTTAGATAAAGCACCTCGTATGTTCATTAGCTGTTATTTAGTTCTTGAGCTCTTTTGGTTCCGAAGTTAAGAAAGTAACACTCGACAATATATCACCTCTTGATATCCTCAATACTCAATACACTACAACTACATCTTCTATTATCTGGCGCAATGGTATACACTTATCACCTTGTCTTCCTCTCTATTATAATATATCAAGTCCAAGTATCAGATGCGTTTAGTATAAATCAACACCACAGCTCTATTGTACCTTTGTCTTCGACAAACAGTAAAAGAAGATGCACATCAAAGCAACAATGTATACGCAAGATAAACATCAATATATATATACAAACGAGAACAATACAATATGCATCACCGCAACAAGAGGATGATATAGATATAAAGAATAACAACTGGTTAAACTTTGGACAAACTTCTGAAGATGATAATGAAGCCGATACAACAACAAAGAACAATGAGGCAGAAAACAAATTTGGTTTAGGACAGTCATCCTATGCAAAGTATGGAAGACCAAAAGATATAGATGAATCAAGCTTTGGTCCACTATTACCAATTGCAGAAGCAGTTGATGAAGCTACAGGTGGATGGGGACTAAGTTATGCAGATTTACATCCAGTAACACCACAAACAACTGTTGGACAGGCCTTCTTAGCCACCAACTTTTTCTATGCTCTATCGGGATTGTGGTTAGGCATCAATGGTGATTGGTTCTATGGTGGTTTGACAGAAATTGCTGGTATTGTTAGCTTTGTTTATCATTATACACAATTGGACTTTGGAAAGAATAGAAGTGAGGTACGATTGGCATTATTAATTGATTACTTTTGTGCTGGGGCGGCGTTAATAACGGGAGGGGTTTATATGATATCGGCTGGAATAACTTCTATTCCTTTGGAAGCATTAATTGCTGCGGGAGTTTCGGGGATATGTTTATCATTGTGTTGGGTATGGGAGTTCGGCTATCCTTATATATTCTGGCATTCATTATGGCACATCTTTTCAGCTTATACGGGATATTTAGTTGGACAAGAACACCTGGCAACTATTGCTGCTGGAGGATAAACAAACTGCTATTAGATGTTGCAATCCTTTCATAGTTTATATATTGTTTGTTTATAGCCATCTTTGTATCTTTTTTGTGCAATTATATGTACAATATGTTGCAATCAATGTCATAGTATAGTCTTTTCGTTTTACAAACCCAATCGTCGTCATCGTTTACTGAGTTTTATAAGTAATGCTATAAAGCAAAGGGCACCGAAGGTTAATACAAAAAGTATTACGCCTTTCCAACTTATTTCTAGGCGTACTCTTTCCCTAATTCCATCGTTTTCTCCTCCTACAGCTCTAGCAACAGGAAGACTCTGTCCGCTGACTTGATCTATTGCATATGCATTGTATCCTACTTGACGATTTGCAACATTATTAGAGTCTTCAGAATTTGTACTTGCAACTGTAGCAACCTCAGCGTCTACTTCGAATACAACAGTATGTCTGATAACAGCAGGTCGAGAAGGATGTATATAGTATTCTGCCGCTAATACTTCCTCGTTATTTGTGGATATGCTCACATCTTGTGATTGTGAAGTTGTGATAGTGTCGACATTTGAATGAATTACGCTCACATCTTGTGTTAAAGTTGTATCTGTCTCTATACCATCATTATAGTTATTGTTTGATACAACTATTCCATCGCCATTGTCTATAGTCATATTCTCATTTCACTTGCATTGCATTTTATCCACTTCAATATCATTCCTTCATGAATGGTAGTACGAGCTTCTAGTAGAAGCTAGAGCTGTAGGGGGAAAATCCGGGAGTTGGTTTATGGTGCTGTTATTTTTAAGTATGTCACATCGGCGGTATCTTAGGTAAGGGCTGATTAAAAGGAACTAAATATGTACATTTACAACAGGGGACATAAAGCTTTTAGCTGCTAAAAGCTTTATGTCTATAAGTAATCTGTGTCGTAATAGATTATTTGGCATTAGCAGCGAAGTATTTATTCCACGTTGCACCAACAAAAGCTCGGCACTCGGCTCCTCTCAAAATCATTGCAAATCATGGCAGCCGCTTCCTACCTCTACTTCTACGCAGATAATCGTAATAAAGTAATGATAGATACACCAATATATCTATACTAGATACGATACATCGTGATGGTGTCAAATTTTCTGTGGTCATCTTATTTATTACACAAGAATACCCCAAAGTTACTACTTCACAAAGACAAATTGCAATGCAATTGATGCGGCTTCAACATATCATACGATATAGAAACGATCACAGGGGTGATATCACTACCGTACTATGCTCGATGATGGGATATATTATATGTTAGTATTCAACCAAATGAGCCGCATATAATTTAGTACAAATGGTGGCACACGAGGATACGAATACTAAAAAAATCATCTCCCGATTATTCTACTAACACCACACGATCTTTACTATGATAATACCCCGCTGACAACACAGCAAACAATAATGAAAGTTTACAATTAATACAAGTAACATACATCGGCGGGTTGAGGAGCTATGCGGTGTATTTAAAGTTTGCTTATCAAGTGTTGGGTATAATGCATTGGTAAATCACTGCGTATACACGTCGTCGTCTAGTATTGCACATGGTATCAAACGAGGAAAAGGGAATACTTAAACAATAAAATGATGTGTAATATGATAGCAACAATCGTATCGAAACGGGATATATACCGTAGTACTTGAAACGATATGCATCGCTTGAAGAAGATGGATTAAAGATATTATTGGATGGTACTGACAATACAGATTCAAAGATTTAGTATAAAGATATGGGATGATTTAGATTCTTT